>ERZ507747.165-NODE-165-length-10971-cov-3.8068_pt1 | contig 10971 bp, 9 predicted proteins | sample MGYA00513103_ERZ507747 | MGnify/ENA metagenome assembly ERZ507747 | reverse complement strand
CGCCGATCCCAAGACGCTCAAAGCGGGGGATAAGGTGTTCTTGCAGAGCCTGAACGCGGAGGGCACAGTGCTCTCCGTCAATCAAAGCAAGGGCGAGGCGCAGGTGCAAAGCGGCTTCATGCAGGTGCGCTGCAAGATAAAGGAGCTCTTTTTGGCGCGGAAGAAGGAAGAAAAGAAGGAGCGCGTCGAGGTCATCCGAAACTTACAGGAGCGCCCCGTCGTGCCGAGGGAAGTCAACCTCATCGGGCTTTCCGCTTCGGAGGCCTTGCAGGAGCTCGACGACTTTCTGGACAGCGCAGTCCTCAATAACTTCGACGAGGTGCGCATCGTCCACGGCATGGGTACGGGGAAGCTCCGCGCCGCCGTGCAGAACGCATTGAGAAAGGATAAGCGCATCAAGGAATTCCGCCTCGGCAAGTACGGCGAGGGGGAGAGCGGCGTCACCATCGCAAAGCTCAATTGAGGAACTGCGGCATGGGAGCGGCGGCGTAAACACCGGGCGGCGCGGGCGGGCGCAAAGGGCATAACCGCTTTTGCCGCGCGCATACAATAGGAGCGTGAAAAAGCTCTCTCCGCGCGCCCTGACGGCGCTGTGCAACCTGGCGCTCGCTTTCATCGTGCTCGTCATCGGGGCGGTCTGTTTTCTGCCTTCCTCCGCCGCCGTCTCCGCGCCCGCTGGCAAGGTGTACGACCGCGGCACCAAGTCCGCCGTCTCCCTCACGATCAACGTCTATTGGGGGACGGACATCGTCGAAAAAATGCTCGATCTCTTTCGGGAGAGAGGGGTGCGCGTCACCTTCTTTGTGGGCGGCTGCTGGGCGGACGACAACGTGCCGACGGTAAAACGCATGGCGGAGGAGGGGCACGAGGTGGGCTCGCACGGGTACTTTCACCGCGAGCACGACAAGCTCTCCCTCCGCGAGAATACGGAGGAGATCGGAACGAGCGTCGAGTTTTTGTCGCTCGTGACGGGGAAGCAGATTTCCCTCTTTGCGCCGCCTTCGGGGGCGTATTCGGAAGATACCCTGCGCGCCGCCGAAAGTCTGGGCCTCAAGACCGTCCTCTGGAGCCGCGATACCATCGACTGGCGCGATAAAGACGTTGCGCTCTGCTATACGCGGGCGACGAAGGATGTCAAGGGCGGGGAGCTGATCCTGATGCACCCCATGGAGCACACCTTAAAGGCGCTTCCGAAAATGCTGCAATACTACGAAGAACAGGGGCTTGCGGTCATCCCCGCGGGGGAGAACATCGGCTGAGCCCTGCGCCGTATGGCGGATAAAATTCACCAAGGAGAAGGATACTGAACGATATGGTAACGACAAAGACACTTCCAAACGGCGTGCGCGTCATCACCAAGCGCATGGAGGGGCTGCTGTCCGTCACGATGGGCGTGCTCGTGGGTACGGGCGCCGCCTTCGAACGGGACGAGGAGGACGGCATCTCCCACTTCATCGAACATATGCAGTTCAAGGGCACGGAAAAATTCACCGCCTTTGAACTTTCCGACGCCTTCGATGCGATCGGCGCGCAGGTGAACGCCTTCACGGGGAAAGACCTCACCTGCTACTACGCAAAGTCGACGAGCGATCACGCAAAAGAGGCGTTTTCGCTTTTAAGCGAGCTCTTTCTGCGCTCCACCTTCCCCGAAGACGAGATGGCGCGTGAGAAGGGCGTCGTGATCGAAGAGATCGGCATGGACGAAGATTCGCCCGAAGACTTGTGCCTCGATCTTCTCTCGCGGGCGGCGTTCGGGAACGACAACTACGGGCGCAACATCCTGGGCCCTCAAAAAAACGTGGAGGACTTCACGCGGGAGCAGCTCTTTGCCTATAAAAAGGAGCGCTACTGCCCCGAAAACATCGTCATCTCCTTTGCGGGCAACATCGAGCCCGCCTTTGCCGAGGAATTGGCGGAACGGGAGTTCGGCGCGCTTGCGGGCGAGAAGTTTGTAGAGCGCGAAAAGCGCATCGTCCGCCGCACGGAGAGCATCTTCCGCAAAAAGTCCATCGAGCAGGCGCACTTTGCCTTCGGCTTCCCCACCGTTTCGCGCGACAGCGAGGACCTTTCCGCCGTGCAGGTGATGAACGCCATTTTGGGCGGCGGGATGAGCTCGCGCCTCTTTAAGAGGGTGCGCGAAGAGCTGGGGCTTGCCTATTCCGTCTATTCCTACACCTCTCACTACAAGGAGACGGGCATGCTCACCGTGTATGCGGGCGTCAACCCCAAGAAGGCGGAAGACGCCGCAAAGGCGGTTTCCGCCGTCCTTGCCGAGTTCAAAGAGAAGGGCGTCACCGAGGAAGAATTTCTGCGCGGGCGCGAGACGCTCAAAGCGAGCAGCATCTTCTCGCAGGAGAACACCTCGTCGCAGATGCTCGTCTACGGCAAGCAGCTTCTTTACAAGAACGAGGTGTATGACTTCGAGCAGCGCATGGCGGAAATTTCCGCGCTCACCCGCGAGGACATCCTGCGCGTCATTGCGGAAAATCTCGATTTCTCCGCCGCCGCTTCGGCGTGCGTGGGCAACCTCAAAGCCCCTCTTACCCTGTGAAAGCCGCCTTTTGCGAGGGCTTTGCGCCCGTCTTTGACGAAAACAGCCGTGTGCTCATTCTGGGGAGTTTCCCCTCCGTCAAGAGCCGCGCGCAGGGTTTTTACTACGGCAACCCGCAGAATGCGTTCTGGCGCACGCTCGGGGCGTTCTTTCACGAGGAGCCGCCGAAGGATGTGGAGGGCAGGCGGGCGTATGTCTTAAAGCACGGCGCGGCGCTGTGGGACGTCGTTTTGAGCTGCACCATCGAGGGCTCATCCGACGCTTCCATTCAGGGCGAAACGGTCGCAGACGTCGCTTCGCTCGTCAAAGGGAGCAGGATCCGCCGCATCCTCTGCAACGGCACGACGGCGTATCATTTGTTTCAAAGGCATTTCCCCGAACTTGTGCCCATCGCCAAAAAGCTCCCTTCGACGTCGCCTGCCAACCCGCGCTTTTGCGTGGAGCCGTGGTTCGAGGCGCTTTCCGAAGGGTTTTCGGGGGCGGGCGGTGAAGAAGCCCGCTCGGGCGCGGAGGAGAAGGAATGACGTACGAGGAAGTGCTCTCCCGCCTCTTTTCGGAGCGCGACGAGGGGTACCGGGAATTTTATAAAAAGCTCTTGAAGAACGAGAACATCGAGGTCATCGGCGTGAGGATGCCCGTTTTGAGGCGGCTGGCGCGCGCGTGGAAGGGGGAGACGGAACGCTTTCTCGCCTTCCCCGACGAGTATTACGAGGTGACGTTTTTGAAGTTTTCCCTCTATGCGCTCTTGCCCTTTGAGCGGTTTTGCGAGGGGCTTCCGAACATGGTGGGGCTTCTCGATAATTGGGCGACGGTGGACGGCTTCCATGCCCCCTGCATCGCAACGCACAAAGAGGAGTTTCTGCCCTACATCCGCGCCTTTTCGCGCGACGGCAGGGAGTTCGTGGAGCGCTATGCCCTCGTCTCGCTCCTTCACGATTATGTGGAAGAGAAGTATCTGCCCGAAATTTTCGCGGCGCTCGAAGAAGCGGACGGGAGCCGCTATTATACGGGCATGGGCGCGGCATGGCTGATGGCGGAAGTGCTTGTAAAGCGTTACGAAGAAGGGCTTGCCTACCTCAAAGAGGGGCGGCTCATCCCCTTTGTGCACAACATGGCGATCCGGAAGGCGTGCGAGAGTTTCCGCCTCACGAAAGAGCAGAAAGAGGAGCTCAAATCGTTCAAAAAAGCAACGAATGGGGGCAAAATTCCCGAAAAGGGTTGACAAACTCACATACTTGTTGTATGATAGTCACACAAAGTTATGACAGGCCGCCGCGTGCGGCGACTTACGGAGGATATGACAATGTTAGAGAAAGTTTGCAATATGCTCGGCGAGCAGCTGGGGATCCCTGCGGAGAGCATCCGCCCCGAGCAGGAGGTCGTCAAAGATCTCGGCGCCGATTCCCTCGACGTCGTGGAGCTCATGATGGCGCTCGAAGACGAGTACGGCATCACCCTTCCCGAGACCGATGTCGAAAACATTAAGACGGTGCAGGATATCGTCGATATGATGAACAAGCTCCAGAAGTAAAGGATGAGGACGCGGCTTTAGATCGCGTCCTTTCTTTTTTGCCCCGCAGGCGGAGAAATTTCGCGGCGGGGCTTTTCTTTTGGCGGCGGTTATGGTATAATGGGAAAAATCGCACCAAACGCCGCCTTAGGCTGCGGCGGGAACTATATAAGGAGGACGAAGGATGAAGATCGAAAAGACGGTAGACGGCACGGCGGCGATGCTCTCGCTCTCGGGGAGCCTCGACGCGATGACGGCAGAAGAGCTCGGGGCGGCGGTTTCTGCGCTGGGGGAGGTCACCGACCTTGTTTTAGACCTTCAGAAGCTCGAATACGTCTCCTCGGCGGGGCTGAGGCAGTTCGCGCTCGCCCAAAAGCGCATGGCGGCAAAGGGGGGCAGCTTTTCCCTCGTCCGCGTGCCCGAATTCGTCAAAGAAGTCCTTGCGATGACCGGGCTTGTCAACCATCTGGAGGTGCTCGGATGAACGCGAAGAAGCTCACCTTCCCCAAAATCTTAACGCTGCTCCTTGTCGGCTTTCTGGTCGTCGGCGCCATCTACGGCGTCGTGCGCTATCTCGTCCTCCTGCCCGAGGGCGCGGGCAACGACGTTGCGACGCTCCGCCGCGTCTTGTGGGAGGTCATCCCCGCGCTTGTGGTGCTCCTCGTCATGTACGGCGTGGCGCTCACCCTGTATTTCAACCGCATCCGCTCCTCCATCACCCGTGCGGCGCGCTCCATCGAACGGGCTGCGACGGAGGCAAAGAACCCTCAGATCGGCGGCGAATGGGCGCCCGTCGACAGCGCCGTCGAAAAACTTGCAAAGACGGTCAACGAGTCGGTGAAGAGCCGCGAAAACGCCATCGCCCTCGACGCGCGCAGGAAGGCGGAGGAGGGCATCGCCCGCGATATGGAGTCCGCCCTTGCGGCGACGTCGCTCCCCTGCGTGGAGCTCGATTTCAGCGGCGCGGGCGGGGCGGAGCGCTCTTCCCTCATCGCCGCGGACCTTTTCGACGGCTTCTATCTGGGCCGCCGCACCCTCTGCTTCATGACGGCGGATATCTGGGGCACGGGCTTTGCTGCGGCACGCTTTGCCGCCCGCGTCAAAGAACTCTTCCGCGACGCCGCGCACAGCTCGGATACGCTGGGGGAGGCCGTTCTGCGCCTCAACCGCGCGCTTTTGAACAACAACCCCGATTCTCTTGCGCTGACGGGCTTTTTCGCCGTCTTCATGCCGGGCACGGGGGAGCTGCGCTATGTGAACGCGGGCGCGCATCCGCCCGTCCTCGTGGGCAAGGAGCGCACCTTTCTCCGCGTGCAGCCCGGCTGCCCGCTCGGGCTTTACGAAGCGCCCGAACTCACCGAAGAATACCTCATCTTCAAGCCCGGCCGCTGCCTCGTCACCTATACGAACGGCGCGGTGGAAGCGCGGAATGCAAAGGGCGAAGCGTTCGGCTACGACCGCCTCTTCGACGCCGCGAAAGAGGGCTGGGAACGCTCTCTGGGCGCGGAACGCATCGTCTCCGCCGTCACCGAGGCGGTCAAGGGCTTTGCGGGCGCGCAGCTTTCCGACGACGTTTGCGTCTATGCCCTCTATTATCCCAACGGCATCCAGGCGGAGCTCAGCCCCAAGACGAGCGAACTCGAACGTCTGCGCGATACCATCCTCGACTGGCTCAAAGACGACCCCAGGAAGAACAAGATCTTTTTGGCGTGCGAGGAGATCTTCACCAACATCGTCAACCATTCGGGGGCGAGCTCCATCCACCTCAACTGCCAGGTGGAGGGCAACAGCTTCGTCGTGCGCTTCACGGACGACGGCGAACCCTTCAATCCCCTGCAGGTGCGCCCCGAGGGGGGATATTATTCGAGCAATTATGCCGAGGGCGGCATGGGCATGGCGATCATCCGTCAGATCGCGGGCGAGATCTTCTACCGCACGCAGGAGAACCGCAATGTGCTCACCATCCGCTTCCCCGTCATCAAGGTGAACTGAATTGACGAACGTGTTTTACATGGATACCGCCCTCCTGCCCGACCCGCGGGAGGGCGGTCTTTTCTCCGAGCTGCCCAAGGCGCGGCTTGAAAAGGCGGTGCGGCTATTGTCTCCCGGAAAGCGCAAGGAGAGCGCGGGGGCGGGGCTGCTGCTTGCCCGTATTCTGCCCCGCTATTTTGCAAGCGCCGAGGCGGTTTTTGCGGACGAACGGGGGAAGCTTTTGCATCCGCGCCTCTTTTTGAGCCTTGCGCACGGCGGGGGGATGGCGGTGCTCGCGGTGGGGGAGCGCCCCGTCGGCTGCGACGTCGAAAAATTCTCCCGCGTGCGGGAAACGGTCTTGCGGCGCTTTTTGAAGGAAGAGCGTGCCTTCGTCGAAGGGGCGGGGGTAGGGGCGCGCGAGGAGGCGTTTTACCGCATCTGGACGGGCAAAGAGAGCTATCTCAAAATGACGGGCGAAGGGCTTCCGGCGTGGAAAGAGGTGCGCGTTCTGCCCGAGGGGCTAATTTTGCGCGCGGGGAAAGAGCAGCCCTGCCGCATCGCATGGAAGGAGAAGGGGGAACATCTTCTTGCCCTCTGCCATGAGGAGGAAGCAGCCTCTTGGGAGGAGGTGTTTTTCTGAGGGAAATATTTCTTGGCGGAAATTTGCCTTCAAGGGTTGCAATGCGGGGCATCTTTTGCTATAATATAGATGACACCTGCGGTGTACGGAAGCCGGTAAATGCGTGATCCACATTTTTTATTCGGGAGCGCTTGTCGGCGCGGCTATGCAAGGTCTGTTGCTACGGAAAGTCAGATGCCGTGCCGCCGCGCACCCACCTGCGAGAAGCGGGTCTACCTTCATCGGTTTGCGGCACAGGCGGATGTCATTTTATTTCGGAAAAAATATTTTGCTCAACCATGCGCAAAAACGGTTGCAAGATGGGCGAGAATATGCTATAATCACCAAGTAATCGCGGTTTGAGCGGGAAATTTGCCCGGCGCGGCGGTTCGGAACGCAATACAAGTTCATATGGCCTTGTGGTCAAGCGGTTAAGACGGCGCCCTCTCACGGCGCAATCCCGGGTTCGATTCCCGGCAAGGTCACCAAACAAGTTAAAGGCGAACCCGTTTCCATTAGGAGACGGATTCGCCTTTAAAGTATATTTACAAGGAGAAAGCCATGGACAATGCGATTACTTTGTTAATGAAAAGACTAATTAAAGATGATTATTTAGATTGTTTAGCTGGAACTATTACATTTTCAGCCCATGGGTGTAAATTAGAAGAACGGGGTGGGGTTTATGGTATAGCTGTTGAATTAGCGGATGATGAAAAAAAAGACTTTTTTGAGAAACATAATCGAAATTCATCTTTAAGTTTTAATGAATGGAAGCCTATAGACGGAAATATTTATCCGTTATATTGGGGTAAAGATAGCAATCTAGGATTTCGGTTGTATGACCATACAAAAAGTCGTAAATCAACGGCTACCCTGCAATTAAACAGTCGCAAGTATCTTAATAGTAGAAAAGTAATTTATGGTGCAATATTATGTAAAAATATTGCTAAAAACGAAAAATTATTAAGAGATAATTATCCGGATATATTCAAAAACAAGAAATTGTAAAAACGGGGGGGGCTTCGCATGAAGCCCCCGCCGCTGCCGTTTATCAAGGTTTATAAATTTCGGCGCAACCTGATGATCAGATAAATAGACTTATATCCCACAGCGCATTTAAGCGGCGGCCTCTTACCGTACTTTTTTCACGGTCATCCGTATACTCCCTATCGGATATTCTTACTTGCGATTTGGTTGTAAAGCGCGTTCTGCCTGCCACTTTTCAAACGGCCGTTGGTTTTCCTCGTCCGCCATATAGGCGCGGATCGCGGGCAGCAGAAACCGTGCGAGCGAGTCAAGCTCGCAGTTTGAAGTGCCTGTCGTTTTGTTTCTTCTCGCCATTCCCCGTTGTTATGTAATTTGCTCGATCGCTTTTCTCCTTGTATTCGATTATTCAGTTTTATTTGCCTCCGCGGGCGTTGCCGTTTGACTTGAACGACGGGGCGGAGTTCTTTGCGCGTGACTTGTTTAAGAGAGCGTTGAATTCGGCGGGATAGGCGGCAAGCATATCGCTCACCATTCCGAACGCTTGCTCCTTGCCTTTGGCGCGCCGCTCGGCTTTTTGCAACTGCTCGAAAAGGTCAGAGGCGTCCCTGTTCTTAATATTGAGAGATTGCCGCAGGGCGGCGTTCTCCGTGCGGAGAGCAGAAAGTTCTTCCTCGGCTTGCCGTTTTCGCTTCGGCGTGGGCTTGCTGCGCTCCGCTTCGATACTCTGCACAATGCCGTCCAGATACTCCTGTGCCTGCTGCTTTGTTTTCTCCGCCGTCTGTTTCGCCTGCGATAGGATTCCATCCGCGTAAATTTGCGCGATTTTCACTTTGCGCTCGGCATTGTGATCTGCTTCGGCAATGATACTGTCCGCTTCTCCGCGCGCCTGTTCGACGATCTTTTTCGCCTTGAACTCCGCCGTGTCAAGGTGCTTTGCCTGACTTCCTTCTTTGCCGCGCTGCAAATTCCATTTCACGCCGACTTCTCGGTGCAAATCGGTCTGCAATGCGGTAAGCGCCTTCCTGTCAAACAGCTTCTTCGCGCACAGCCTGCCGCCCGCTATCGGGATCAAATTCAAGTGCAAGTGCGGCGTGGTTTCGTCCATGTGGACGACGGCAGAAATGATATTGCCCTCGCCGTAGTGCTCCGCGAAGAAGCGGGTGCACTCGGCAAAGAATTGCTGTTGCTCGCTCGGCGATAGCTCGCCAAAGAATTTCCTGTCCGAGCCCACAACAAAGGAACACATCAGCACGGCATCCTTCCGCACTTTGGTCGGCAGGTCGAGGGCTTCGATCTTATCGTTGATGAACTGCGTATAGCTGCGCTGACGCTTGACAATGTGGTAGTTGCCTCCCGTGCGCGTTCTGTCTATCTGCGGGTTGCTTGCCCGATAGGTTTCGTCGCGTTCGTTCTCCTGTTCGACGGGCGCAATGTCCGTCTTGTGATACTTTTTCATGTGACAAACTATGTAACTTATATTTTTTCCTCCCGTTACTTCCTGATAAAAAGCCTCGCAGAGCCCACTAAACTTCGGAACGAAGTATAGTGGGCTATACTTCTTCGTCGAAGCTCAAAGGGCTCGGTCATGTTTTGCTTGCCGTTTGCTTTCCTTTCTATGGCGGTCTGATCGTCATTTGCTTTCTCATAACTTTCCTCCCAAATTTTCTTTCCCTATCCTTGTCCCACGCCGAAAAGGGTGGGCTTCGATAGCTTAAAAAAAGGACGTAAAAAAGCCGCTGACTGCTCTTTCCTCGTCACCGACTTTGACCTTGTTTAGCGGGTTCTCTCCGCTCTATGGTGGTCAACCATTCTGTTAAATTGTAGGGATGTTTCTGTCGCGGAGGGCCGTACTTTCCGAAAAAAGCGTACACTTAAAAAAGCCCATCACGGCACGTTCTAAAACTTGCAATGACAACGGTGTGCTTTCTAAAAATGCGTACAACTAAAAAAGCCTGTCATCGCGCGTCTTTCCAAACGGCTCGGGTGCGGCGCTTGGTGCGCCGAAAACATCGCGGAGAACTTGCTCCGCACACGGAACGCATACCTTCCGCGCAACTCTCCTCATTACAAGAAGACATCTTCATGCCGCTTCTGCGGCACGAAAAAGAATACAGGCAGCTTTCCGCCTATATTCTTGCATTATATCATATAGACGCGGTGTTGTCAATAAAATACGAACGTATGTTTGCAATTTATTCCTTCAATTTTAAAAATCCCTGTTCAAAGGCGCTGCCCGCAAAGGTTTTTTCACCGACAGAGAAGGCGACGTGGATGTATTTTCCCGACTTATCGAGCTTGACGATCTTCCCTTCGCCGAACTTGGCGTGCAGAACAATATCGCCTTCCGCAAGGGTAGAAAGGTCGAATGCGGGCATCTGTTCTTCGGGCTTTTCTTCGGCTATGGTCGTATAGACGGCAGGATGTGCGGCGTTGGTTGCCGCGAGCTCGGTTTCCGTCTCATTTTCAAAACTATCCTCTTCTTCCGAAGCGGTGTCACTGGCCGCAGCCGCTGCCGCGATTTCTTCGTCAAAGGCGGACGCCTCCATCGTGGCTTGTTGGTTATAGAACAGTTTCTCGTATTCTTCGCGACGGATGGTAGTATCCCAACCGCCGACCTCGTCGGAAATATGCTTTTCAATGCCAGTATAAGATAGGCTCGAATCTTCGTACCGCTTGAACTTGAAAATGGCGTCGTTCATGAGGGGCGCATTGAACACGCCGAGGGAACACAGAAGTTCAAAATCTTTGACATTCAGACCTGTTACCTTTTTGAAAAGCCCCGGCTCTAACTGCGTGATGACGTCTTTGAGTGACCGTTCGCGGTAATCGGTCAAATACATAAACACCGGCACGCGTGTGGCGAATTTGATGAGTTTTTCCTGTATCTCCTTGCGTTTGGACTTATATTCCTTCTCTTCTTGCGTCAGTTCGCGCTTTTCTTTTTCCGAAAGTTTCCCCTCGTTCTCCTTCTTCGCCTTTTTGACGTGTTCGGACTTGTTGATGATAGTCGCAATGTCCTGGTTGAGCGAACGGAACCCCTCGATACGCATGAGTGCGTCCAGCGCGTCCTGATTGCTCAACAAGCGGGCAAGCGTTTCGTTGTCCACGTTGACGAGCAATGCCGACTCCCAGCGCTTGGCGAGCAGCGTCGCGCTCGTGCCAGCCATGGCAATGTCGAGAATGTCCTGCGCGTCCACCTGCTTCATGGTGCTGCCGTCGTAGGCGAGCACGGGCAGAAAATGAATAAACTCCGCCACTTTCTTTTCAGGGTTGCTCTCTTCCACGTTCAGGCGGCAGGAATAGTCGGAAATCTGCCTGAGCGCCCTGTCAAGC
>ERZ507747.151-NODE-151-length-11373-cov-3.63836_pt1 | contig 11373 bp, 10 predicted proteins | sample MGYA00513103_ERZ507747 | MGnify/ENA metagenome assembly ERZ507747 | reverse complement strand
GCTCTTTTTGCGCTGAAAGGGGAAGCTCCTATTGTTCCTATCTGTATCAGCAGTAAGTATAAATTCCGTTCTGTTGTTCATATCCGTTACGGCAAGCCTATTTATCTGGATGAATACAAGGGACAGAAAGTGACAACGGAAATGATGGAAGAAATCACGGAAAAAGTCATGGAAAAAGTAAGAGAAATGAGGGTGGAAGTATGAGCAATATTCGTGTGGCAGAATCCGCTGGCTTTTGTTTTGGTGTAAAACGTGCCATTGAAATGGCTTATGAAGCCATTGGTGTGGAACCCAAGCTGTATTCCTATGGACAGCTCATTCATAATAAAACCGTAACAGACGACTTGGCTTCCAAAGGCCTGCAGATTGTAGAAGATCTGAATGGACTCACAGAAGGAACTCTCTTGATTCGTTCCCATGGCGTTGGTAAAGCTCTGTATGATGAAGCGGAAGCAAAAGGACTGAAAATTCTGGATGGCACCTGTCCTTTTGTGAAAAAAATCCATAACATCGTTCATGAAAAACTGGCAGATGGCATGGGCATCATCATCGTTGGCGACGGCACACATCCGGAAGTTATTGGCATTAATGGTTGGTGCGAAAATGCTGCTGTGATTCTGGAAGATGAAGAAGCGGCAAAAACAAAGGAAATCCCCGAAAAAGAAAAATACGCAGTTGTGGTGCAGACCACATTCCGTCAGGCAAAATTCGACAAGATTCTGGGGATTTTGCAGGACAGAGGCATAAACATGGAAGTCCATAACACCATCTGTTCCGCAACGGAAAAACGGCAGACAGAAGCGGAAGAACTGTCCAAAACCGTAGATAAGATGATCGTCATTGGCGGAAAAAACAGTTCCAATACCCAGAAGCTTGTGGAAATTTGTGCAAAAAATTGTGGAAATACCGTACATATTGAAACAATTTGTGATTTGGTGTTGAATAATTTCGGAAAAGATGATAAAATAGGTATAACTGCAGGTGCGTCTACACCGCCTGCAATAATTAAGGAGGTAGTTGTTACTATGAGCGAAGCATTAGAAAATGCAGTACAAAATTTAGGAGGAAGTGAGGAAGCGACATTCGAACAGATGTTAGAAGAATCCCTCGTTACCCTGCACACAGGTGACGTGGTAAAAGGCACTGTTATTCAGGTTGTAAACGAAGAAGTATCCGTTAACCTGGGCTTCAAATCCGATGGTATCATCGCAAGAGGCGAATTCAGCAGTGACCCTACAGTGATTCCCAGCAAAACAGTTCAGCCTGGAGATGAAATCGAAGTATTCGTAGTACGCGTAAACGATGGCGACGGCAATGTTATGCTTTCCAGAAAACGTATCGAAGCTCAGAAGGGCATCGAAGAAATCGAAGCTGCTTACAACGACAAAGCAGTTGTAACAGGTACAGTTACAAACGTTGTAAAAGGCGGTCTGATCGCAGTTGTCAACGGCGTAAACGTATTCATTCCTTCTTCTCAGGTTTCTAATAGATTTATCGAAGACCTGAGCGTATTCAATGGTCAGGAATTGGAATTCAACATTATCGAAGTTGACAGAGTAAAACGTCGTTTCATCGGCGGCAGAAAAGCACTGGTAGAACAGGAAATCGCAGCAAAACGCGCAGCTCTGTTCGAAACAATCCAGGCTGGTTCCAGAGTAAATGGTACAGTAAGCAGACTGACAGATTTCGGCGCATTTGTTGATCTGGGCGGCGTTGACGGTCTGATCCACATTTCCGAAATGAGCTGGGGCAGAATCTCCAACCCCAAAGAAGTTCTGAAGGAAGGTCAGGAAGTAGAAGTATTCGTTCTGGACGTAGATAAAGAAAAAGGCAAAATCAGCCTGTCCCTGAAAGATGCAGACAAGAACCCTTGGAAACTGGCTGCTGAAAAATATGCAGTTGGCTCCATCGTTGAAGGTAAAGTTGTACGTATGGTACCTTTCGGTGCATTCGTTGAACTGGAACCCGGCGTAGACGGTCTGGTACACATCTCTCAGATTGCTAACAAACACGTTGTAAAACCCGAAGACGAACTGAAAGTTGGCGAAGTTATCAACGTGAAAGTTCTGGAAGTGAACCCCGAACAGAAGAAAATCAGCCTTTCCAAGAGACAGGCAGATGCTCCTGTAGAAGAAGCTCCCGCAGAAGAAGCAGCTACAGAAGAATAATTTCTGTTTTCTAACCTAAAGACTAGGTCATTTATACAGAATCATTCAAATGGATAGAACATTGTAGTTGCTACAAGGTTTTATCCATTTGTTTTTACATAGGATTGTGAAAGGAAAGACAATGGTATAAACCTAAAGGAGGAAACCACATGGACTGGAGAGCGGCATTCAGCAGAGAACATCAGCCGCAGCCCGCAGAAATGGCAGCATTTATCAACAGCCCGCATTGGCAGGTGTTGCGCAGCTATATTGAAGATACTTTTCATATCCAACCGCAATATGATTACAGCACATGCAGCATGCAGGAGGGCTGGAGTATCAGATATCGAAAAGGCGTGCGTGCCATTTGTTCCATGTATCCCATGGAAGGATATTTTATGTGTATGGTCAGCATCGGACATAAGGAGCTGCCAGAAGCGGAAGAACTGATCAAAGATTGCAGCGAGTATATTCAGCATCTTTTTGAAAAAACCGATTTGTTTAACGGCGGGAAATTGCTGTTGGCAAAGGTACAGGATGAAGAAGTGCTGGAAGATGTGAAGAAACTTATCGAACTGCGCTGCAGAGGTAAGAAAAAGAAAGCATAAAGAAAGGAAAGATGTATTGTGATACGTTTTGAATGTGATTATGCGGAAGGGGCACATCAGAAGATTCTGGAAAATATGATGCGTACCAATCTGGAACAGACAGCTGGTTACAGCGAAGATGTTTACAGTGATCATGCCCGTGAACTCATTCGTCAGGCATGCGGCAAAGAAGATCTGGACGTGCATTTTCTTGTGGGCGGCACACAGACAAATCTGACTGTGATTGCATCTGTACTGCGTCCCCATCAGGGCGTGCTTTGCGCTGTTTCCGGTCATGTGAATGTTCATGAAACCGGCGCCATTGAGGCAACAGGACACAAAGTGCTGGCAATGCCAAGCACAGACGGAAAGATCACTGCGGCACAGGTGCAGGAAGCTTATGATGCTCATTGGAGTGATGAATCAAGAGAACACGTTGTGCAGCCAGGTATGGTATATATTTCTCAGCCTACAGAAAACGGCACACTTTATTCCAAAGCAGAATTGACAGCACTGCATGAAACATGTGTGAAATGCGGATTGCCTTTGTATGTGGATGGTGCAAGACTGGGCTATGGCATGGCAGCGCCTACCAATGATGTGACACTGAAAGATCTGACAGAATTGAGTGATATTTTCTATATCGGCGGTACAAAAGTAGGGGCGCTTTTTGGAGAAGCTGTTGTCATCGCAAACCCTGCTTATCGTCAGGATTTCCGTTATATCATCAAACAGCGTGGCGGTATGCTGGCAAAAGGCAGACTGCTGGGCATACAGTTTGAAACACTTTTCACAGATGGTCTGTATTTCGAAATTTCCAAACATGCCGTTGATCTGGCTATGAAGATTCGCAAGGCATGTGAGGAAAAAGGTTTTGGTATGCAGTTTGATTCTTATACCAATCAGCAGTTCCCTATTCTGCCCAATGCATTGGTAGAAGAACTGCGAAAGAAATATGCTTTCTATACATGGCAGAAAGTAGATGAAGATCATACTTCTGTTCGTTTCTGCACCAGCTGGGCAACAGATGCGGAAAACGTGGAACAGCTTTTGGCAGATATCCGTGCTTTTGGCGCATAAGCAACAGCGAGTTGCTTTTCAAAGACAGCAAAATCAGGTACAATCAAGTCACAGAAAGGATGTGGCTGGATGGAAACGAAAGAAGTATTGCTGCAATTACGAAAAGCCCATGAGCTGACCCAGGAAGAAATGGCGAAGCGTCTGTTGGTCACAAGACAGGCAGTGAGTCGTTGGGAAACGGGAGAAACCATTCCAAATGCGGAAACATTGAAGCTCATTTCCAAAGAATTTCATGTGTCCATCAATACACTTTTGGGGATGCCGCAAAGATTGTTTTGTCAGTGCTGCGGCATGCCTTTGGATGATGATGGGCTGCTCAGTCAGGAAAAGGACGGCAGTTTCAATGAAGACTACTGCAAATGGTGTTATACGGACGGAAAATTTACATATACTTCCATGGAGGAACTCATGGATTGCTGTGTCCCTATATTGCAGGAACAGTTTCCGGAAACAACGGAGCAGCAGTTACGGGACATGATGCAAAAACAATTACCTCAATTGAAACATTGGAAAAAATAAAAAAACCAGAAAGAATCTTTCCGATTCTTTCTGGTTTTTTGTGTTTAACCCTGATATTCTGTGTCGTCTACGTCCAGCGCTTCTACCAGTTTCACTTCGGGGTTCTTCTGCATGAAGTTGTTCAGTGTGTACTGGTTCGCAAAGAGCAGGATAGGACGTTCAAAGTGGTCATATACCAGTGTGCTTCTGGCTACCACATAATCTTTTACATCCTTGGGAGAACCGGGAGCTACCCAGCGAGCTACGCTGTAGTCCAGAGGTTCCATACGGATTTCGGAGTTGTATTCGTTTTTCAGACGGTATTCGAATACTTCAAACTGCAGTTGACCTACAGCGCCCAGAATAACGTCGTTGAATTCGTTGTGGTATACCTGGATAGCACCTTCCTGTGCCAGCTGCTGTACGCCTTTCTGGAACTGTTTTGCTTTCAGAGAGTTCACAGGATGCACACGGCAGAACAGTTCGGGAGGGAAGGTAGGCAGTGGTTCAAAGAACAATTTTTCCTTCCGGTCAGTGATGGTATCGCCGATCTGATAGTTGCCGCTGTCATAAATACCGATGATATCCCCTGCAATGGCTGTTTCTACAGTTTCACGGTCGTTTGCCATCAGGTGGGTGGACTGACTCAGTTTGATCTGCTTGCCTGTACGGGACAGGGTAACGTTCATACCACGGTTGAAAGTACCGGAGCAGATACGCAGGAACGCCAGTCTGTCACGATGAGCAGGGTTCATGTTTGCCTGGATTTTGAAAATAAAGCCGCTGAAGAATTCGTCTGTGGGTTTTACTTCGCCTGTGGTGGTTTTTCTAGGGCCAGGAGCGGGAGACCATTCCAGGAAGTGTTTCAAGAACGGTGTGATACCGAAGTCAGCCAGGGCGGAACCAAAGAATACGGGAGAAAGTTTCCCTTCTTTGATTGCCTGCAGGTCAAAGGGGTTGCCTGCGCCGTCCAGCAGTTCCATTTCACCACGGAGAATATCCAGGTTGGCATCGGAAATAACGCCTTCCAGTGTATCGCCAAATACACCGTTTGCACCCAGTTCCACAACGCCGTCTTTCTGTTTGTAAAGATAAACTTTGTTTTCCAGACGGTCATAGATGCCTTCAAAGGTCAAACCGTTGCCGATGGGCCATGTAACGGCTGTAGAGGGCAGTCCCAGCGCGTCTTCCAGGTCAGCCATACAATCCAGAGGATCTTTGGACTGACGGTCTAATTTGTTGATGAATGTAAAGATGGGAATTTCACGCATGCTGCAAACTTTGAACAGCTTTACAGTCTGTGCTTCCACACCTTTTGCCGCGTCGATTACCATGACAGCACTGTCTACAGATGTCAGAATACGATATGTGTCTTCACCGAAGTCGTTATGACCGGGAGTATCCATGATGGATACCACTTTGCCGTCATACTCAAACTGCATAACGGAAGAAGTAACGGAAATCCCTCTCTGTTTTTCGATTTCCATCCAGTCACTTTTCGCGAATTTTGCGTTTCTTCTTGCTTTTACGGTACCAGCTTCTCGAATGGCACCGCCGTGAAGCAGCAGTTTTTCTGTCAGTGTGGTCTTACCTGCGTCGGGGTGAGAGATGATGCCGAAAATACGCCGTTTTTGAATGGCTTCCAGATTACTCATGTTCATTTTCCTTTCTGTCCAAAATCTATATTGAAAAGTTGTTGCTTTTTGTATCCATAACATTTCTATTTTAACCGAAACCAGACAAAAAGGGAATAAAAATTTGCAGAATTTCATACAAAAAGTAAAAAATGCTGTATCTGATACGAAATACATTGACTGTATATTGTCTTTGGACTAAAATAAAGATAAATAAAATATAAGCAAAAATATGGAGGTTATCAATCATGTTCAAAGTAACAAGCACAGACAAAGCACCCGCAGCTATCGGCCCTTACTCTCAGGCTATCGAAGTAAATGGTTTCCTGTTCGCTTCCGGTCAGGTTCCCATCAACCCTGAAGTAGGCGATGTTGTAGCAGAAGGCATCGTTGATCAGACAGAACAGGTTATGAAAAACATCGGCGCTATTCTGGAAGTAAACGGTCTGACATACACAGACGTTGTAAAAACAACATGCTTCCTGGCTGACATGGGTGACTTCGCTACATTCAACGAAGTATACGCTAAATACTTCACAGGCAAACCCGCTCGTTCTTGCGTAGCAGTAAAAACACTGCCTAAGAACGTTCTGTGTGAAGTAGAAATTCTGGCTGTAACAAAGAAATAATTGTTGCATCTGATTTTTGCAAGTGAAAGTGGGACAGGCTTTCCAGTCTGTCCCAACTTTTTTCAAAAAATCTGGAAAAAGTGTTGACAGATGAAAAAAATGTAGTAAGATAGAAAAGGTCGTCGAGGCGTGGCTCAGCTTGGTAGAGCGCTACATTAGGGATGTAGAGGTCGCAAGTTCAAATCTTGTCGCCTCGATTGGACAGAACCGGAAATGTCAGAAACGGCATTTTCGGTTCTTTTTTCCAAAACAGCTTCAAAGAAATTGTTTCCAAAAAGAAACAAAAAAAGAAGTTGACAAATGAAATGAAATATAGTAAGATAGAGAAGTCGTCGAGGCGTGGCTCAGCTTGGTAGAGCGCTACATTAGGGATGTAGAGGTCGCAAGTTCAAATCTTGTCGCCTCGACTTTTTTAAACTCGTTAAAACGTTGTCTGCAATGTTTTGACGAGTTTTTTTCTTTTCAAAAAAGAATTTTCACGGTACAATGGAGAAAGAATATTTTAAGGTAACAACCACGAAATTGGGGTGAGTATGTGGAAAAAAAGAACGATGCCGTAGAAAGCAACGCATTGGTATCCCGCGCGAAAAATGGGGATATGCAGGCATTTGAACAGTTGCTTTTGCAGCATGAGAAAATCGTTTTTAACATCGTGCTTCGTATGATGGGCCCTGGTGAAGATGTGAAAGATCTGTCTCAGGAAGTTTTTTTGAAGGTTTATCGAAATCTGACAAAATTCGATGAAAAATCCGCTTTTTCCACCTGGATCTACCGCATTGCTGTCAATACCTGCATTGATGAAATGCGCCGCCGGAAAGGAAAACAAACTTATTCCTTGGAGGCGGAGATCGAGGATACGGAAGGCAGCTATCAAAAACAGTTTGCCGATACAGGTGAAACGCCGGAGGAAAGCTTGATGCGTAAGGAAGGACAAAGTGAAGTCCTTCGGGCATTGGAGACTTTGTCGCCGGAACATAAAACAGCCATTGTGCTGCGGGACATCCGCGGCTTTTCCTATGAAGAAATCGCAGAAATGACAGATACGGCTTTGGGAACCGTGAAATCACGCATTTCCCGAGCCAGAATACAATTAAAGGAAGAAATTTTAAAAATCAGGGAACGAAAATCAAATGACTTACGTCAAAAGAGCAGAAAGGAGGGAAGGACATGATAAAATGTAGCCAGTATCAGGAGAAATTCTGGGATTATTACGACGGCACACTTACTGCCAAAGAAGCAGCAGAACTGGAAAAACATCTGGAAAGCTGCCCGGAATGTGCTGCCGAAGCAAAAATGGTCAAACAAATGCTGGAAAGCCTGCATACCCTTCCCGAAGCTGCTTTGCCGGAAGGCTATCATGAAGAATTAATGGGAAAAATCGCAAAAGAAAACTTGGCGAAAGTTTCAGATGCTTCTATAGATCAGACAGAAAAACAGGAAACAGGTACGGTGGTACCGTTCCCTCAGAAACGTCGGAAAAACTGGAAGAACTTCGGTCTGGTTGCCGCAGCAGTAGTGCTGGTGGCAGCAGCAGGCGGAATCCAGGGCATTCAGCAGCTGCGGGCACCGCAGGAAGCCATCATTCAGGAGGCAAGAAATACACCGGAGGTATCCGGGTACGGAACAGAAGAAACAACTACAGCAGACAACAGTACGGCTGATGAAACAACGGAAACATTGCAGGATACAACAGTGAGTGAAACTACAGGAGTTGCATCTGCAGAACCGAAACAGGAAACGGCTCAGCCCAAAATCTCTAAGACGACACCAAAAACAACAACCACTACAGAAACGACACAACCAGCAGACAGCGGGCAGAAAGCACCTGTGCAGAACGTACAGGAAGAAACAGCCGCGCCAGAATCCACAGCAAATCAACCACAGGCAGAGGCGGCAGATCAGCCTTTGGCGGGGGCATATTCCATGAATACCATGTCAGATGACGCAGCAGCAGGCGCTGGAACAGCAGAATCTAGTCAGCCAGTCGTTGTGCGTGCCAGTGATATGCAGATGCCGGAACAGGTCTCTTTACAGGTAAATGATGTTCAGAAAGCTATGGATGGCATTCGTACTATCATTACAGAAATGGAATTGACAGAAAAAGAAGCAACAGAATCATCCATTACAGTGACCATGAAAGAAAATCAGAAACAGACATTTTTGGATGAATTATCCGAAATCGGTACACTGCCTGACACAGAAGTCGCCGAAAGCACAGCGGAAACAAAGATTGATGTGAAGGTTGTTTGTGTAGAAACAAAACAATAAAGATATCAGAAAGTAAAAACCGGAACCAACGGATTTGTTGGGTTCCGGTTTTTTTATTGTCTGGAATCAATTGTACGGAATTTTATACAATTTGTATAAATATCTGAATAAAAACTTAGCAATTTGTATATACATACCAAACTTTAATAATCTACTTGACTAAAGTGCTAAACTGGCTTAATATGAAGAAAAGCATGTGGGAGGTGCCTTATGACCGATTGGGATGGATTATTGAAAAAAGAAGAACAGACGGTGTTTCGTCTGCGGGCGCTCTTTGAACAGTACGGCTACCGCAAATTCAAAATGAGCAAGTTTGAAGAATATGATTTTTATGCAGAAAACAGAAGTTTTTTGACAACGAAAAATATTATCACTTTTCAAGGGTTGCAGGGTCATTTGCTGGCTTTGAAACCTGACGTGACATTATCCATTGTAAAGCATACCAAAGGCAGTTATGACTGCCCGGAGAGGGTATATTACAACGAAAATGTATACCGTGCCAGAAAAGACGATGGAGAATATAAGGAAATTATGCAGGTGGGACTGGAATACATCGGCGAAGTGGACGATTACGCTGTCAGCGAAGTGGTGCTTCTGGCAAAGAAAAGTCTGGACAGCATTTCCAGCCGGAGTGTATTGAATCTTTCTCACATGGGTTTTGTGCAGGGATTATTGGAAGAAACAGCCCTTCCGCCTTCCAAGCAAGAGAAAATTCTGGTCTGCATCGGAGAAAAAAATGCCCATGGCATTGCACAGATCTGCAAGGAAAACGGCGTTTCCGAAGAACTCACAAGCCGTTTGCAGACATTGGCATCGCTCCATGGCAGTCTGGCGGCAATTTTGCCAAAGGCAAAAGCATTGTGCGGCAATGAAAAAGCCCAGCAGGCCATTGAGGAGCTGGAACGGCTCTATGCCAATTTGAAAGCTTGTGTTTATGACCATGGCATCCATTTGGATTTCTCCATTGTCAACGACATGGATTATTACAACGGCATTATTTTCCAGGGCTTTGTGGATGGTATTCCCACAGGGGTGCTTTCCGGCGGCAGATATGACAATCTGGTGCATAAATGCGGCAAAAACGCCGATGCGCTGGGATTTGCTGTTTATATGGATATGCTGGAACGCTATGGCGAAGAAGAAAAGTCTTATGATGTGGATGCATTGCTTTTATGCGATGAAAATACAGATACCATCGGAAAACTTAGAGCGGTACAGATGCTTCAGAGCATGGGACTTTCTGTAGCGGTACAGAAACAGGATGACGGCAGACTGAAATACAAACAGCTTTGCCGGTTGAGTGAAAGCGGGGTGGAAGTCATTGGCTGAGTATTTGAATATCGCGTTGCCCAAAGGCAGATTAGGGGAAAAAGCCTATGATATTTTAGAAGGCATTGGATTTGGCTGCCCCTCCATTCGGGAACAGAACCGAAAACTGATTTTTGAAAATGAGGAAAACCGTGTGCGGTATTTCTGGGTGAAGCCTTCTGACGTTGCCGTTTATGTGGAACGGGGTGCCGCTGATGTAGGCATTGTAGGCAAAGATATTTTGCTGGAACAGGGGTCAGATGTCTATGAACTGCTGGATTTAGGCATCGGAAAATGCCGTATGGCAGTGGCAGGCATCAAAGGCACAAGACTTACCACAGATAAAACCCTTCGTGTAGCAACAAAATTTCCCAATATCGCAAGAGAATATTTCCGCAGACAGAGTATGGAAATTGAAATTATTAAGCTTCATGGCTCCATCGAAATTGCACCGATTCTCCATATGTCTGATGTGATTGTGGATATTGTAGAAACAGGGACTACGTTGAAAGAAAATAATCTGGAGCCACTGGAGGACATTGTGCCCATCAGTGCAAGGCTCATTGCCAATAAAGCAAGCTACCAGTTCAATTACGAACGGGTACGGGAAATGTGCGAAAAAATAGAAGGACTTCGACAGGAAGTAAAATGAGGTGATACAAATGATTAAGCAGTATCGTTATGCAGAAATATCCATTGACGATATTTTTCACAGAACAGAAGAAAAAACAGACGTGGCGGATGCCGTCGCAGAAATTTTGGCAGATGTACGGAAAAACGGCGACGAAGCCCTTCGACGTTACAGTGAGCGCTTTGACGGCGCCAAGCTGGATGTGCTGGAAGTGACAGCAGAAGAACGTGCGGCGGCAATGGCAGCTGTAGATCCGGAACTCATTGCTATCTTGGAAGAAGCGGCAGCAAATATCCGCGCTTTCCACGAAAAACAGAAACGGACTGACTTTGTCATCACAGAAAAAGACGGCGTAGTGCTGGGACAGAAGATCATTCCTCTGGACAGAGCTGGTATTTACGTACCCGGTGGTACAGCATGTTACCCTTCTACGGTTTTGATGGATACTATTCCGGCAAAAATCGCAGGTGTAGGAGAAATTATCATGACCACGCCAGCCAAAGGCGGCAAGATCAATCCTGTCATTCTGGCAGCGGCAGAAATTGCTGGTGTAGACCGTATTTTTAAAATTGGCGGCGCACAGGCTGTTGG
>ERZ507747.140-NODE-140-length-11728-cov-3.33967_pt1 | contig 11728 bp, 10 predicted proteins | sample MGYA00513103_ERZ507747 | MGnify/ENA metagenome assembly ERZ507747 | reverse complement strand
ACTGATACCTCGGCAGTTGCCGGAAAAAAATATCAATATATGGTGCGCGCATATCGCAGAGAATCCGGTGTGCTGCAGTTCAGCCCTGTGGACAATACCGGAGCAAAAACGGATTTAACTTTGAATACGCCTTCGCTCAAGCCAGCTGTATATAACGAAGGTTCTGACAAAGTTTCGATTTCCTGGAATCCAGTTAAAAGAGCCACAGGCTATTGCCTGTACCGCAAGGTACCCGGCGGCATCTATTTAAGAATTGCAAATCTGGATGCAAATACGACTTCTTATCAGGATAAAAATGATGGCGACGCCCCATATTATACCTATACAGTAAAAGCATATATGGCTTCCCCAGGAGCTGTAAGCTGGAGCGGCTGTGTGAATAAAGGTTCCATGGCAATTCTTCCTGCTTTGAAAAATCAGTCTGTGCTTGACCGCTATGGTCTGACTTTAATTGAAGGAGCTCCTCAGTTGACCGTATCGCAGATGAGAGCGTACATAAAATCCGTCAATCCAGACGTTCCGGATTCTGTACTGAAAATGATTCCATACTACATCTCAGAAGGAAAAGCCGAAGGCATCCGGGGCGATCTGGCTTTCTGTCAGTCTTGTCTGGAGACCGGAAACTTTACATTTGTAGGCTCTGCGGTCACTTTAGATCAAAATAACTTCTGTGGTCTTGGAGTGACATCGAATGGTATGAAAGGAAATTCCTTTGCAACGCCTCAGCTTGGAATCCGTGCCCAGATTCAGCACTTAAAGGCATACGCCAACAAAGAGCCGCTCAGACAGACACAGATTGATCCTCGTTTCCACTATGTAACAAGAGGCTGCGCTCCATATCTTCAGTGGCTTGGCATACAGGAAAATCCTCTTGGATACGGATGGGCGGCAGGTTCTGACTATGCGGATCATATCCTGCGCATCTACAATTCTATCCGAAATATGTAATATCAGCTCCTCACTGCTTAGCCAGTAAATCACTTGAAGCAGGGGCTTAAAAAATCAGATCGTTTGGATCGGCAGAAAGCAGACAGCTGTCAGCTCTTTAGAAAAGAACTTGCGGTTGTCTGCTTTTCTTATGAATTCATTCCCCAATTGTAAAAGACAAAGGAATATATCTATGATCGTGCAAAAAGGATATGTTTTCTCTCGGTATCTATCCGGCACTGCATTCCCATCGGGATCGTCCCCATTGGCGTCTCATGCCCCGATGCGATGTGGCTCATCACCGGAATGTGATACTTTTTCATCCGTTCCCGCAAAAATTCGTCGATGCTGTAAGAGCTGTCATACCGTTCATTTGAGCATCCTTTAAAGCTTCCAAACAGAATACCTTTTACTTCACTGAAAAATCCAGCATATTCCATTTGCGTAATCATCATATCAAGAGACGGGATCGTCTCGTCCACCTCTTCCAGAAATAAAATTTTATCTTTTGTGTCCACCTGAAAGAAAGTTCCGATTCCGCGCGACAGAACTGTCATATTCCCTCCCGTTATAATCCCATGCGCCTCCCCATCCTGAATAACCTCATATTCCTCTCCGTCCGGGTTTTGAAACTCCATTTCCTCTCCCATCTCGATTGTCCGATAAAGACTCTCTTTTGTGTATGTATCCCCTTTTTTCAGAAAATTACTGCAGATCATCGGACCATGGAATGTCACAAGACCGCAAAACTGGTTCAGTGCAACAGTCAAATTTGTGACGTCGCTGTATCCTACAAATACTTTCGGATTTTTCTTTATACGCTCAAAATCAAGATACCGCATCAGCTGTGCACTTCCGTATCCGCCTCGGATGCAAAAAATCCCCTTTATCCGGGGATCTTCAAACAACTCCTGTAGATCCTGAGCGCGGCTTTTCTCGTCCCCAGCCAGATATCCATGGATATTTTCCCCTTCTGCCAGACATTTTGAAATCCTCACTCGATATCCCTCCTGCTCTATCCATCTGACACAAAGTTCTATATCTTTTCTCTCTGCCGGAGAAGAAAAAGCAGCAAGCGCCACTACATCTCCTTTTTTCAGCTTCTCTGGAAACCTCATATTTTCCCTCCGATTTTCTCATCTTTTCTAAAATACTTCTATTATCTGTGAATTTATTATATGATGATATTATTCACATTTTATCGAAAGGATCTCTTGCTTATGACTGATTTACAGAAACAAATTCAGAAAATCACTCCCACCCTTTTAGAAATCCGCCGCGATCTGCACCGTCATCCTGAGCTGAGCGAACACGAAGCGCGCACGGCACATCAGATCAGTCTCTGGCTGAAACAATGGGGAATATCATATGAAGATCAGATCGCTGGGCACGGCATTATTGCCCTGATCCGCGGAAAATCAGGTGTTTCCGGAAAGACGGTGGCTATCCGCGCTGACATGGATGCCCTTCCTATTTCAGAGTCTTCCTCCCATGCCTGCTGTTCTCAGACTCCAGGCATCATGCATGCCTGCGGTCACGACGCCCATATCACGATTGCACTCGGCGCCGCCAAGATCTTAAAGGATATGGAACATACACTGTCTGGAAATGTAAAATTCTTTTTTCAGCCCGCTGAAGAAACCATAGGAGGCGCCAGACGCATGATCTCCTGCGGTTGTATGGAACATCCTCACGTTGACTATATGCTCGGACTGCACGTCATGCCAAGCCGTGAGTCAGGCACCGTGGAATACCGTCATGGTATGCTGAACGCTTCCTCCGATCATATTAAAATCACTGTCCATGGGAAATCCTGCCATGGGGCGTATCCTGAGCAGGGAATTGATGCCATTGTAATTGCCTCGCATCTTGTCTGCTCTCTCCAGACTCTTGTCAGTCGTTCCATCTCACCGCTTCAGTCTGCTGTTCTGTCATTCGGCAAAATCGAGGGCGGAAAACGCCCCAATATTTTGTGCAGCTGTGTAACACTTGAAGGCACGCTGCGCACCACTGATTCTGAGGTCCGACACCATGCGCTGTCTTATATAAAAAAGCAAGCTGCTCTCATTGCGGAATCCTTCGGAGGATCTGCCCAGACGGTCGTCCATCATGGCTATGATGCCCTGATCAATGACGATGAAGTCGTCTCCATCATTGTCCAGAATGCGGCTCAGATGCTCGGCACAGAAAATCTGTATGAAAAAGAAGCGCCTAGCCTCGGCGTCGAAGACTTTTCCTTCTTTCTTGAAAAAACGCCCGGCGCTTTTTTTCACCTGGGATGCGGAAATAAAAAAGAAAGAAAAAACGCTCCTCTGCACAGCCCAGAATTTGAATTGGAAGAATCGTGCATTCCAGTCGGAGTGGAACTGCATGTCAGAAATGTATTTTCTCTTCTGTCTGCTGAAAAAGCAAACTCTCCAGCAAAATAATCAAAATGAAAAAGGTGTTTCACAAAACCACTTTGCCGATTTTGGGAAACACCTCTGTTTACCTGGCCTCATTTCTGAGCAAGTCCATGTTCTTCTCTGTTTTTTTCTGTATCATTTACACAGTCTCTGGCTCTGATTCCGGCAGAAATTTTTCAATCACGCTCCAGATTTCATCTCGTCCCTGCTTTGTCTCAGCAGAAAACGGAATCACAATCGTGCCTTCTTTTGCCTGAAGTCCTGTCTTCACCAGCTTCACCTGCTTTTGTATCTGGCTTCTTTTAATCTTATCCAGCTTTGTCGCAATGATAATTGGATCAAATCCGTGATATACCATCCAGTCATACATCATTTTATCATTTGCTCCCGGCTCATGTCGGATATCCACCAGAAGAAATACTGCCTTCAGCTGTTTGGAACCATGCAGATATTTTTCGATCAGCTTGCCCCATTTTTCTTTCTCTGTCTGCGATACTTTCGCATAACCATATCCTGGAAGATCCACAAGATATATCTGATCATTGACATTATAAAAATTGACTGTCTGTGTCTTTCCAGGCTGAGAGCTCGTTCTGGCAAGCGCTTTTCGATTCATCAGCGCATTAATCATGGATGATTTTCCTACATTTGATTTTCCTGCAAATGCAATCTCAATTTTGTCTGTCACAGGCAGGACGCTTGTGATCCCGCACACTGTTTCTAAAGATACCTGTCTGATAATCATATTTTCCTCCAGTGGTACTGCCGTACCGTCTATTTTTAGCGTTCTTCCGTCTTTTCTTTCTTCACAAGCGCATGGAAAAGTACGTCTTCCATGGTCTCAGCATACACAATCTCCATACCTTTTTTGATTTCTCCGGAAATCTCTTCCACATCCGCTTTATTTTTCTGAGGTACAATCACCGTTCTGATTCCGGCATTTTTAGCAGCCAGCATTTTTTCTTTCAGTCCTCCGATAGGCAGAACACGTCCCCGCAGTGTAATCTCTCCTGTCATTGCAGCATCTGCCCGTACCGGTATTCCCGTGATTGCTGACAGCATCGCTGTCGCCATCGTGATACCCGCAGAAGGACCGTCTTTTGGAACTGCTCCTTCTGGAATGTGGATATGAATGTCATGCTTTTCAAAAAACTCACTCTCAATATTATACTGTGTTCTGACAGAGCGAATATAGCTGATGCCAGTGCGCGCAGACTCTTTCATCACATCTCCAAGCTGTCCGGTCAGCACAAACTCGCCCTTTCCATCCATGACATTGACTTCAATCTGAAGAGTCTCGCCTCCCACGCTTGTCCATGCAAGTCCGCGTACAATTCCAATCTCATCGCTGTCGTTTAATCGTTTTACACTGTATTTCTCTTTTCCAAGATAGTGCGGCAGTCTTGCTTCTGTCACTTTTACAAATTTCTTCTTGTCTTCTAAAATTTCTTTTGCGGCTTTTCTACAGATTTCATCCAGTTTCCGTTCCAGATTTCTGACTCCCGCCTCTTTCGTATATCCGCTGATCACCTTTCTAAGTGCATTGTCGGTAATCTGAATATCCGTTTCATCCAATCCATTTCGCTCTATCTGCTTTTTTACCAGATGTTCTTTAGCAATATGAAATTTCTCATTTTCTGTATAACTTGTAATCTCTATGATTTCCATACGATCCAGCAGAGGTCGCGGTATTGACTGTGCATCGTTTGCTGTCGCAATAAACAGCACTTCTGATAGATTCAGTGGAATTTCGATATAATGATCCTGAAAATGTACATTCTGTTCAGAATCTAATACCTCTAAAAGTGCAGACGCCGTATCTCCTTTATAATCACCGCTCACCTTGTCAATCTCATCCAGCAGCATCAGCGGATTTTTTACGCCTGCCGTCTTCATCCCTGCCGCAATGCGCCCAGGCATTGCGCCGACATACGTTCTCCTGTGTCCTCTGATCTCTGCTTCATCCCGCACGCCTCCCAGACTGATCCGAACATATTTTTTATCGAGTGCACGGGCAATCGAACGGGCAATGGATGTCTTTCCTGTTCCCGGAGGACCTACGAGGCAGATGATCGGACTTTCGCCCTTTGCCGTCAGAGAACGCACTGCCAGAAATTCCAAAATTCTCTCTTTTACTTTCCAGAGCCCATAATGATCTTCCTCCAGAATTTTTCTGGCTGTTTTGATATCTCGTCTGTCATATGAAGCATTCTCCCATGGCATATCTAGAAGAGTTTCAATATATCCGCGTATCACAGCGCTTTCTGATGAATGATTTCCCACGTTTTTAAGCCGTTCGATTTCTTTTTCTATTTTTTCTTTTACTTCCGCAGAAGCCTTCAATCGTTTTGCTTTTTCCTGAAACTGATCAATATCCGAAAGCGTTGTGTCTTCACCCAGTTCCTCTCGAATCAGCTTCAGCTGTTCTCTCAGAATATATTCTCTCTGATTTTTATCAACACGTTCTTTTACTTTTATCTGTATATCCTTTCGGATACGCAGAATCTCAATCTCATTTGTAAGAAACATACAAAGAGCATCATATCGCGCCTGAAAATTCTCTGCCTCCAAAAGTCTTTGTTTTTCTTCAAAATACATCGGAATATTGATCGCTATCTGTTCGACCAGCCTGTTTAGCTTTGTGATTTCCAGAATCTGCTGCACAGCTTCTCTGTTTATTTTGTCATTTTCTTCGCTATAAACCAGAAAAATATCCTTTAAGCCTCTCAGCATCGCTTCCTGCATATTTAGTGTATACTGTTCAAGATCATCTCCCGGAAGAAGCTCCGTCTCAGCCTCCAGATATTCTTCACAATCTCCAAGCTGAATCAGTTCTGCACGGTCCAGTCCCTCAGCAAGGATACGAAACATATTTCTTGGCATCTTTACAACTTGTCTGATGACAGCGACCATACCGATTCTGTACAGATCTTTTTCTTCCGGGTATTCTATCTCCGCATCTTTCTGCGAAATTAAAAGGATTTTCTGATCTCTCATCATGGACTGTTCCACTGCTTTGATTGACTTTTTTCTGCTGATGTCAAAATGGACGATCATGCCTGGAAGAACAGTCATACCCCTCAATGCTATCGCCGGTATATTTTTTCTCAGTTCACTCATACTTAACCTCTATTCTATCTATGCAGTTTCCTCGATTCCTTTCTCTTTCTTCGCGATCAGCTTTTTGCCCTTCATAGGCAGCTGTGTCCGATGAAGTAAAATCGGTTCTCCCACTCCGTTGATCATATCTTTTGTGATAATACAGCTCTCCACAGTCTCATCAGAAGGCAATGTGTACATCAGATTATTCATTGCCTTCTCCATGATCGCGCGCAATCCTCTTGCTCCAGTCTTGCGATCCAGTGTTTTCTGAGCGATTGCTTCCACTGCCTCTTCTTCAAATGAAAGTTCTACCCCATCCAGTTCAAACAGTTTTTTGTACTGTTTTATGATGGAATTTTTCGGCTCTTTCAAGATGCGCATCAGAGTCTTTTTATCCAGAGAATCCAGAGATACCACAACCGGAACACGGCCGATCAATTCTGGAATCATACCGAATTTTACAAAGTCCTGAGGCAGAACCTGACGCAGAACCTCTCCGACATCCTGTTCTTCTTTTGTTCCAATCTTTGCATTGAATCCGATTGCTTTCGTATCCATACGACTCTCAATCAATTTCTCCAGACCTTCAAACGCTCCTCCGCAGATAAACAGAATGTTTGTCGTATCAATCTGCAAAAGTTCCTGATGAGGATGTTTTCTTCCGCCCTGAGGAGGAACCGATGCCACGGTACCTTCCAGAATTTTCAGCAGTGCCTGCTGTACTCCCTCACCTGAAACATCTCGTGTGATGGAAGTATTTTCTGATTTTCTTGTAATCTTATCAATCTCATCAATATAAATGATTCCATATTCCGCTTTCGCAATATCATAATCTGCTGCCTGGATCAGTTTCAAAAGAATATTTTCCACATCTTCACCGACATATCCGGCTTCTGTCAGCGCAGTTGCATCTGCGATTGCAAATGGAACATTCAAAAGACGCGCCAGAGTCTGTGCAAGCAGTGTTTTTCCGGAACCTGTCGGTCCGAGCATCAGGATATTGCTTTTCTGAAGCTCCACATCCAGATCTCTTCCTGCAGTAATTCTCTTATAATGGTTATATACAGCAACTGCAAGTGTTTTCTTTGCTTCATCCTGTCCAATGACATATTCATCTAAAAATGCCTTAATCTCTTCTGGTTTTAAAAGATTAATATCATCTTCCATTCCTGAGACTTCTTCATGATCCAATTCTTCTTCGATAATCTCCCCGCAGATCTCCACGCATTCATCGCAGATAAACACACCATTCGGTCCTGCAATCAATTTTCGCACCTGATCTTCCGATTTATTGCAAAAAGAACATCTGACTTTCTGTTCTCCTAATTTTCCTGCCATTCCTATTCACCTCTTACCATCACTAAAAGAAATTCCTATAAGTCACATTAAGACTCCCACTCACAGAGCGGGAGTCTTATCGTTGTCATGTCAGAAAACCAAAAACAGCTTTCCGACGCATATCAGCTTTATCTTCCTGTAATCACAGCATCAATGATACCATATTCTTTTGCTTCTTCAGCGCTCATATAGTGATCACGTTCTGTATCTACTTCAATTACCTCCAGAGGCTGCCCTGTATTTGCTGCCAGATGCTGGTTCAGTTTTCTTCTTGTATCTAAAATCTTATCTGCCACGATTTTGATATCAGAAGCCTGTCCCTGTGCTCCTCCGGAAGGCTGATGAATCATAATCTCTGCATTTGGGAGGGCAAATCGTTTTCCCTTTGTTCCTCCCGCAAGCAGGAATGCGCCCATACTTGCTGCCATGCCCATGCAGATGGTAGAAACATCACATTTGATATAGTGCATTGTATCATAAATTGCCCATCCTGCTGACACTGATCCGCCAGGGCTGTTGATGTATAACTGAATATCTTTTCCCGGATCTTCGGATTCCAGAAACAACAGCTGCGCGACAATCAAGTTGGCGCTGACATCGTTTACTTCCTCACCAAGAAAAATAATTCTGTCTTTTAACAGTCGGGAATAGATATCATAAGATCTCTCCCCTCTGCTTGTCTGTTCAATGACATAAGGTACTAAGCTCATGCAAATACCTCCTTACCTAAGCTCTTATTCAGCCTTCTCTTCTTCTTTTTCTTCTTTCACTGCCTCTACTTCTTTTGCAGCGTCAGTGATCATCTTTACTGCTTCCTGAATTGCGATGTCGTTTTTGATCTGCTCTTTGTCGCGGTCGCTCATCATCTCTTTCAGTTTTGCAGCTTCCATTCTGTACATTTTTGCCATTTTAGCAAGTTCTTCATCCAGTCTTTCTTCGCTTACTTCGATATTCTCTGTCTTTGCGATTGCTTCAAGAACCAGACTGTTCTGAATACGTTTTAAAGCTTCCGGTTTCATCTGTTCAGCCATAGTTGCAGCAGTTGTGCCTGTAAACTGGAAGTACTGCTCCATAGACAGACCCTGGGACTGGATTCTTCTTGCGAAATCATCCATCATACGTCTTACCTGCTCCATTACCATAGCATCCGGAATTTCCATAGAAGCGTTTTCTACTGCTTTTGTCACAACAACGCCCTGTTTTTCAGCATTTGCTGCTTTTTCTTTCTGCTCTGTCAGTTTCTTTTTCAGATCTTCTTTATATTCAGCGATTGTTTCAAATTCAGAAACTTCTTTTGCAAATTCATCATCTGCTTCCGGCAGTTCTTTTACTTTAATTCCGTTTACTTTGCATTTGAATACAGCTGCTTTTCCTGCCAGCTCTTTTGCATGATATCCTTCCGGGAATGTCACATTGACATCTTTTTCTTCTCCGATTGCTGCGCCGATCAGCTGCTCTTCAAATCCTGGAATAAAGCTTCCGGAACCGATTGTCAGATCATAATTTTCTGCTTTTCCGCCCTGGAATGGAACTCCGTCCACAGAACCGTCAAAGTCTAATTTTACGATATCTCCGTTTTCTACTGTACGGTCTTCGATATCAATCATTCTGGAGTTCTTTTCTCTCTCTCTGTCAACAGCAGCATTTACTTCCTCTTCTGTCACTTCGATTACTTTCTTCTCCACTTCAAGACCTTTGTATTCGCCCAGTGTGACAACTGGTTTTAATGCTACTTCTGCTGTGAATACAAATGGTTTTCCCTTTTCAATTGGCTCTACAGAGATGCTTGGCTGAGCTACGATATCAAGTCCTGATTCATCTGCTGCTTTTGCATATGCTTCTGGAATCAGAGCATTTGCTGCGTCTTCATAAAAAACACCTGCACCGTACATTTTTTCGATCATAGCACGAGGTGCTTTTCCTTTTCTAAATCCTGGAAGAGTGATTCTGCCTTTATTTTTTAAATATGCTGCCTGCACTGCTTTTTCAAAATCTTCAGCAGACACTTCAATCGTAAGTTTTGCCATATTTTTTTCTAATTTTTCTACCTGTAAACTCATTTTGTAAATTTCCTCCTTCATTGTATATGAAAAGTTCCGCAGCAATGCGCCGCAATGATTGAACCTTATCCATACTCTCAGTCATTTTACAAGTATAACACACCCCTTAAAAAAACACCAGAACTTTTTTCTATATTCAATCCCAAATCACGGATTTTGCGATTTTCTTGGCACTCTCTTCTCCCTGGAATCGTGCAATGATTGCCAGTGCAAATGGAATAGCCGTTCCCATGCCGCGGCTCGTTGTAATATTTCCATCCGTTTCAACTGGATTTTCTGTCACAATAGCGCCTGCAAGGCGATCTTCAAATCCAGGATAGCACACCGCACGCTTTCCTTTCAGTGCGCCCAGATCTCCTAAAATGCTCGGTGCTGCACAGATAGCTGAAATCGGACAATTCTCTTCCATCTTCTTTGTCAGAACGTGATGAAGTCCCAGATGTTCTCCCAGATGGAGTGTTCCCGGCATACCTCCCGGCAGAACAAGCATCTTGGCATCATCAAACTGTACATTTTCAAACAGTTCGTCCGCATGAACAATGATGCGGTGAGATCCTGTGATCTCCTTTCTTCCCATGATCGATACCGTGACGGTCTCAAGCCCTGCACGGCGCAGAAGATCCACGACCGTCAAGCCTTCAATTTCTTCAAAACCATCTGCCAGAAAAACATATATTTTTCCCATTTGTCTCTCCTCCTCGTTTAATTTTTCCTTATTGTATCAGACTTCCTATCTGTTTTCTACCTTTTTGCCAATTGTTTAGGAGAATTTTATTTTTTATTGAAAAATCACCGTCTCATGATATAATATTTTCATGTAGAAAATCGTTCGGACAATTTTCCGAAAGCTCTCTATCGATAGTGAACTACCCATCACCTAAAGGCAGTGAGTTTTCTGGCTGAAAATTTATAAAATAATACATCTCTATAGAAATACCAGGAGGCATATTTTATGGAAATTGAACGCAAATATTTAATTAGCTGTCTTCCCGAAAACCTTGATTCTTATTCCTCGCACAAAATTGAGCAGGGATATCTCTGTACACAGCCTGTTGTGCGTATCCGCCGCCAGGATGATTCTTACATTCTGACATACAAATCAAAAGGGCTGATGGTGCGCGAAGAATACAATCTTCCGCTTACCCGTGAAGCATATCTTCACTTAAAAGCGAAAGCAGATGGGACGATCATCTCAAAGACAAGATATAAAATTCCTCTGACCGATGTTCTGACTATTGAACTCGATGTATTTGACGCTCCGTTTGAGGGGCTCGTACTGGCAGAGGTTGAATTTCCAGATGAAAAAATGGCAAACGATTTCATCCCTCCTGACTGGTTTGGCGAAGATGTCACTTTTTCTCCTGCATACCATAACAGTACTTTAAGTCAGATCAAAGAATCATCTTGCAGCTAAAATACTGTCCAAGATATTTTAAAAAATGAATACCAGATCAGAAAATAATTATGATGAAAAGGATCGTCTCACACCCATTCTTTTTTGTGAAACGATCCTTTTCTTTTTTATCTCTTCTTATTTTTTCTTCCTGCGGCAGTCTGGAAAATCTATTTTTTCTTTCTCAGAAATCTTTTTCCATATCTCTTTCTCCACACGTTCAGAATGCTCTTTATTCCATATCGCAGATTTTTTTTGTCTCCGGTCAGATTTTCTCTCTATTCTTCTGGCATAATTTTCTGCGATGCTGATGCTGATACTTCCCAGTATCCGAAGCAGTCCATTTTTGCTTTTCACATTCCGCATTCCAAATTCCAGCAATCGAATGATTTGCATTTTTCCCCCTCTTTTTGCGTCTTGTTTTTATCAATCTCTTTTTTATCTTTGTACTTTTGTGCGATTTTTATATTCTTGATATCTTGTAGTTTTATGAAGATATTTGT
>ERZ507747.139-NODE-139-length-11749-cov-3.87045_pt1 | contig 11749 bp, 10 predicted proteins | sample MGYA00513103_ERZ507747 | MGnify/ENA metagenome assembly ERZ507747 | reverse complement strand
GAGTCTTTACCGCCTGCCTGTGCCATGTTGGGACGACCGCCGCCGCCACCGCCGCAGACAGCCGCTGCTGCTTTGATGATGTTGCCGGCATGTACGCCTTTTTTCACAACATCGTCTGTCGCCATAGCCATCAGGTTTACTTTGCCGTCTTTGCCGCTTGCCAGTACCACTACACCGCTGCCCAGTTTCTGTTTCAGCTGGTCACCCATGGTACGCAGGGCATTGCCGTCCATATCTTTCACTTCCGCTGCCAGAACTGCAACGCCGCCGATTTCTACTTTGCTGTTCAGCATTTCGTCTGCTGCGCCGCCTGCCATTTTGGCTTTCAGTTTTTCCAGTTCTTTTGCTGTTTCTTTCTGTTCTGCCAACAGCTGTTCCAGACGAGAGAGCAGTTTGTCAGGTGTGGATTTCACCAGACGGCAGATTTCTTTGATTTCGTCTTCCTGTGCCTGATAATGTTTCAGCGCTTCTTTACCTGTTACAGCTTCGATTCTTCTTACACCAGCTGCTACGCCGTTTTCAGACAGGATCTTGAAGGAGCCAACCTGTGCAGTATTTTTCAAGTGTGCGCCGCCGCAAAGTTCGATGCTGTAGCCGCCCATGTCTACCACACGTACTACTTCGCCGTATTTTTCGCCGAACAGTGCCATTGCGCCTCTGTTTCTTGCTTCGTCGATGCTCATTTCGTCTGTATTTACATCATAGCTTGCGAAGATAGCATCATTTACCAGTCTTTCTACTTCTTTGATTTCATCAGCAGTCATTGCTGCGAAGTGTGTGAAGTCGAAACGCAGTCTTTCTGCGCTTACATAGGAACCAGCCTGTTCTACGTGAGTACCCAGAACGGTACGCAGTGCTTTGTGCAGCAGGTGGGTTGCACTGTGGTTTCTGGAAGAAGCCATACGCAGTTCCACATCAATGCTTGCGCATGCCATTTCGCCTACCTGCACCAGACCTTCTGTTACTTCACCCATGTGTGCAATCTTGCCGCCAACAACTTTTACACAGTTACTTACTTTCACAACGCCTGTTTCTGTTTTGATGATACCCTGGTCGCCTACCTGACCGCCGCTTTCTGCGTAGAAAGGTGTTCTATCCAGGAATACCGCTACTGTGTCACCAGCCTGTGCAGTTTCTGCAACGGCTTCGTTTGCAACCAGAGCAACGATTTTCGCGTTTGCTACATCATATACATCATAGCCAGCGAAAGCTGTTTCCAGTTCTACAGGCAATTCGTTGTAAACGGTTTCTGCTGCGCCCATGTAGTTGGATTTTGCTCTTGCGGAACGTGCACGTTCTTTCTGTGCTTTCATTTCTGCTGTGAAAGCGTCTTCGTCGATTTCCATACCTTCTTCTGCCAGGATTTCTTTTGTCAGGTCAACAGGGAAACCATATGTGTCGTACAGACGGAAGGATTTTTCGCCGCTCATAACCTTTTCGCCGGCAGCTTTCATTTCTTCCATGTCTGCTTTCAGGATTTCCATACCTTTGTCGATGGTCTTATAGAAGCTGTTTTCTTCGATGGACAGAATTTTGAAGATGTAATCCTGTTTTTCCACCAGTTCGGGATAAGCTTCGCCGCTGCAAGCGATTACGGATTTGGACAGTTCTGCCAGGAATTCGCCTTCAATGCCCAACAGTTTGCCATGACGAGCCGCACGACGCAGCAGACGACGCAGTACATAACCACGACCTTCGTTGGAAGGCAGTACGCCGTCAGCAGTCATCATGGTTACTGAACGGATATGGTCTGTGATAACGCGAACGGAAACGTCTGTTTTATGGTCTTTGCCGTATTCTACGTTTGCTTTTGCACAAACAGCGTCACGGATAGATTTTACGGTATCTACGTCGAAAATGGAGTCTACGCCCTGCATGATGGTTGCCATACGTTCCAGACCCATACCGGTATCTACGTTCTTCATAGCCAGTTCTGTGTATGTGCCGTCTTCTTCGGCGTTGAACTGTGTCAATACCAGGTTCCAGAATTCCATGTATCTGTCGCAGTCACAGCCTACGCCGCAGGTAGGGCTGTCACAGCCGTATTCGGGGCCACGGTCATAGTAGATTTCTGTGCAGGGACCACAAGGGCCTGTACCGTGTTCCCAGAAGTTGTCTTCTTTGCCCAGTTTTACGATTCTGTCCCAAGGCAGACCTACTACATCATGCCAGATTTTGCCTGTTTCATCGTCTTCTTCGTAAATGGTTACATACAGTCTGTCTTCGGGGATTTCCAGTACTTTTGTTACGAATTCCCAAGACCAGGGCACGATTTCGTTTTTGAAGTAATCACCGAAGGAGAAGTCGCCCAGCATTTCAAAGAATGTGCCGTGACGAGCAGTTTTCCCTACGTTGTCGATATCACCTGTACGGATACATTTCTGGCAGGTTGTCACTCTTTTGCTGGGAGGGATTTCCTGACCTGTGAAGTATGCTTTCATGGGTGCCATACCGGAGTTGATCAGCAGCAGGCTGTTGTCGTTGCGGGGCACCAGAGGGAAGCTGGGCAGACGCAGATGGTCTTTGCTTTCAAAGAATTTCAGAAATTCTTCACGAATTTCATTTACACCTAAATATTTCATATCTTACCTCCTTAAATATTTGCATTCTGTTAACAGGATACCCGGAAAATAAAAAAGCCCCTGACAAAAGTCAGGGACGAATTCACCGTGGTACCACCCTTGTTACGCCCAAAGGGACGTCACTCAAAGCCTTTAACGCAGGCATACGCTTTGACATACTTCTCTTTCCGCCAAAGAGCTGTGGTTCTTACCCGAAAAGACTGCTTCGGCAATGTGCTGCGGGAAATCTTCCACCAGTGATTTCCTCTCTGAAACGTCCACCCCTTGCGTACTCCTTCTTTTCTTGGCTTGTTTCCATATAAAAAATACAATTAGATTATAGACACGCCCCGTCACTTTGTCAAGAAAAACCGCCGTTTTCCGGTAAAAATCACCATATGCAGTCTTTGCGCCTTATGGTATCATCGAAAAAAGGGCATTGTTTTTCAAAAAGGGGGATTTATTATGAAAAGTATTGCTGGCGTTCTCGCCGTCACTTTGAACCTATTGATACTGACGCTGATTTGGGGATTTGCCTATCTGCACGCTTACACAGATGCTCTTGTAGGCTCATTCATGCCAGAGGAATATCGGTATCTTCCTATTCCGCTGATGGTTGTCGTCATCGGGTCTATGATTGCGGAGCTTGGCATCATTTATCGGCAGGAACTGGCGGAATTTTTCCGTTCTAATGACAAAGAAAAGAACGCTTGATTCATTCATCAAGAAAACAAAAACAGCTGGAACCTTTTCCATCGAAAGGATTCCAGCTGTTTTTTCATAATCTTTTGGCACGCGGTCAGTATGTTCTCATTTCTCCCAGCACTTCTCCCATGCGCTTCATGCCCACTTCGATTTTATCATCGGTGAGTCCTGCGAAGCTAAGGCGCACATGACTGCCAGTTCCCCCTTCGATGAAAAACTGGCTGCCCGGAGAAACCAGCACGTTTTTCTCCAATGCCCGATTGCAGAACACTTCTGCATCTACGCCGTCAGGCAGACGCACCCAAAGGCTCACGCCTCCATCAGGCAAAGCAAAAGATGCTCCCTGCGGCAAAAGATACTTCTTCGCCATGGAAACAGCTTTCCGGTATTTGCCGCTGCCGTACTGGCGCACCTGTTTCCCATGGGCTTCCCAGCCATTGACCCGGAGATATTCCTCCAAGGATTTCTGTATAAAACCGGAGGTGGAAATATCTGTAGTATACTTTGCCTCCATAACCGCATGACGGACTTTTTTGGGCAATACCATGAGCCCCATACGCAAACCGGGCATCAAGATTTTAGAAAAACTCTTGATGTAAATGACGCGATTCTTATAGTCCAAGGCTTTCAGAGGCAAAGGCATTTCCTTGCTGTAATGGAAGTCGTAAAAGTCATCTTCCTCAATGATATAGGTATCGTATTTTTCCGCCAGTTCCAGCAGACGGCGCTTTTTCTCCATGGAGTAAGAAACGCCTGTAGGTGTCTGGAAATATGCCATCATATAAATAAATCGGGGATGGTACAGCTTCAGATAATTTTCCAAGGCTTCCATCTCCATGCCATCCGCTTCCATGGGAATCCCCACCAGTTTTGCTCCTCTGGACAGGAACGCCCCAGCCGCACCATAAAAGGTAGGACTTTCCACAAAGACCACATCTCCGTACCGCAAAATGGCTTTGGACATGATGTCAATGCCCTGCTGTGCACCGGAAATGATCTGCAAATGTTCCGCCGCCGTATGGATACCGAAAGACGCCAGATAACGGCAAAGTTCTTCTCTCAGAGGCAGATACCCCATACTGTCTGTATAACGGAAGGCGCCTCCTTTTTCCCGTTCCAGCACTGTATCAAAGGCTTTTTTGAAGGCATCCACCGGAAACAGCTCATTGGGCAAGGATGACAATGTGAAGTTGATGGCGTGTTCCAGCGCCGGTGTTTTTTCAAACAATTGCAGATTTCGTCTTGCCACAGGCTCCGGCACTTTTTCCACAGGCAAAGGGGAAATATAGGTACCGCTGCCCACTCTGGAATACACCATCTGCTTCTGTTCCAGATATTTATAAGCCGTTACCACCGTCACTGTATTGACGCCGAAATGGGATGCCATTTTCCGAATGGGCGGCAATTTGCTGTCCGCAGGCAGCAAACCATCTGATGCCAAAGCCCCGATGGCGTCAGCAAGCTGACGATAAATGGGCACCTCCGATGTTTTATCCAGTTGTATCTGAAAAATCTCGTCCATGTTTCCACCTTCTTTCTATCTCGAACCAAAAAGAAACCGGAAATTTCTGTTTCTTTCAAAATTTCCGGCTGTTTTTCTATACTCAATACTGTTTTCTGCCTGACGCACCGGGGATGCCCATGGCTTCCCGATACTTGGCTACGGTTCTGCGGGAAATCTGCACACCCTGTGCCACCAGTTTTTCCGTCAGTTCCCGGTCACTGAGGGGATGAGCCTTATCTTCGCCGTCAATGATGTCAGCCAACTGTTTCTGTACGCTGTTGGCAGATACACTCTGGGCACCATCGGTAACAACGGCTTTGGAAAAGAAATCACCCAAAGCAAATACCCCTTTGTCGCATTGCAGATACTTATCCTTTACGGCACGGCTGATGGTAGACTCATGGACCTGCATTTTTTCTGCCACATCCACCATACGCAGGGGCTTCAATGCTCCATTGGGAGAAAGGAAAAATTCCCGCTGCACTGCCACAATCTGTTTTGCCGTTTCCAGCAAAGTGGATTCCCTTCTGCCTACACACTGTACTGCCCATTCTGCCTGCCGCAGTTTCTGCGCCACATATTCCTTGGTATCTTTGGAAGGGTCATCCTTCAAAATCTGTCGGTAAGAAGGACTGATGAACAGTCTTGGCACAAGAGAACTATTGACGCTCACCAGCAATTCTCCCCCTCTGCGTTCCACAAACACATCAGGCACCACATATTCCACGGGCCGGTCATTGGCAAAACCGCTGCCGGGCTTGGGGGCACAGCTGCGGATCTCCGCCAGAGCGTCTGCCATTTCTTCCATAGATATATGCAGCTTCTTGGCAATATAGGAGATACGGTTTTTGGCAATATCCGCCAAATAATTTTCCACAATGTTCTGTGCTGCCACAGAAGCGCCTTTCTGCATAAGCTGTATCTTCAGACATTCCTTTAGATCTCTGGCGCCTACGCCGGGCGGATCAAGCTTCTGCAAATGTCCCAAAATCTCCTCTGCCCGCTGCATATCCAGGTGATAACGCTCCATGGCTGCTTCCAGGGCGTCTGTTTCCAGATAGCCGCTTTCTTCCGTACTTTCCGCCAGAAATGTCAATATCTTCTTCTCTTTCTCGCATACAGGCAAAAGATGAATCTGGAAAAGCAGATATTCCCGCAGGCTCTGGGCTTCCTTCTTGCCGTAACGCAGGTCTTCCCGTTCCTTTTCGTTATCCATTTCCGTCTGGTAAAAGCCTCGGTTCTGCTCATCGCTTTCCTGGAGCCATTCCAGTTTTTGCAGCAGTTTTTCATCCTCCGGCAAAATAGGACGTTCTTCTGACCAGTCCAGCAGAGGATTTTCTTCCGCCACTTCTCTTATGTATTCCGATAACGCCAGTGTATTCATCTGCAGGATCTCAACGGACTGCTGCATCCGCTGGGAAAGTATCTGTTTTTGCTGTATTTGCAGCGAAAGATCCATATCCTCCGCCTCCTTCCCGCTTTTTTTGTTTTTATTGTAACACAGTGAAATGGGTGTAGCAAGTTTTATGCCATTATTTTACATATTTATGAAATATAGGCCTTATTTTTTGTAAAAGATACCAGTTTTCCGAATGAAATGTTGGTAATAAATTATCATTTACATTTATAGATAATAATAGTACACTTTAGGGGAAGAAAATATTTTGGATACAAACTAACTGGGAATTGATTTCATAAAATACGATTCCTTCCTAATTAAATACATCTTAAAATTTGATGTAACGAAACACATATTTTGCTTAAAAAAGCATTTTTCCCGTTTTTTTGGCAAAAAAATGTTGTGAATTTCTTATTTTTGTATTAAAATATTGCTGTTATATATAGCTATATTTTTATAAAGTATAACCAAACCAAGCGTTTCCAGCCAAATGCTTGTCTTTTGTGCTGTAAACGCAAAAATCACTTGACAGAGGGGGATAATATGCAAGCTTTAACGTTCAAACGTGGAGTTCACCCGCCCGATGGAAAAGCTCTGTCCGCAGAGCAGCCCATTCAGGTGATACTCCCCAAAGAAAACTCTGAGTTGTTCTACCCTATGTCCCAGCATATCGGGGCTCCTTGTGAACCTCTGGTAGCAGTTGGCGACCATGTAAAAGTAGGACAGAAAATCGCTGAGTCACCTGCATTCATGTCTTCTCCCATCTTTGCCAGCGTATCTGGTGAAGTTGTGGACATTAGACCCATGCTGGTACCCGGCGGCGCAACTGTAAAATCCATCGTTGTCAAAAACGACGGCAAGATGGAAGAAATCGAAGGTCTGAACCAGGGCAGAGATTACACAACCATGTCCAACGAAGAAATTCTGGCAGCAATCAAAGATGCCGGCGTTGTTGGTCTGGGTGGTGCGGGCTTCCCCACACATGTAAAACTGAACCCTCCCAAAGACACACCTATCGATCACATCCTCATCAACGCAGCTGAATGTGAACCTTACCTCACATGCGACTACCGTCTGATGCTGGAAGAACCCGAAAGAATCGTAAAAGGTCTGCAGATCATGCTGAAACTGCACCCCGGTGCAAAAGGCGTTATCGGTATCGAAATGAACAAGCCCAAAGCCATCGAATCCATGACAAAGGCTTGTGAAGGCATCGACAACATCACTGTTCAGCCTCTGGTGACCAAATTCCCTCAGGGTTCTGAAAAACACCTGATTTACGCGATCACAAAGAGAGAAGTAAAATCCGGTGCACTGCCTGCAAGCGCTGGCTGTATCGTAGACAACGTTGATACCGTTGTTGCTATCGAAAGAGCTATCTGCAAAGGCAGACCTCTGATGAGAAGAATCGTAACCGTTTCCGGTAAAGGTATCAAAAACCCCGGTAACTACAAGATCAGAATCGGTATGACACTGAGAGATCTGGTAGACGCTATCGGCGGTTTCAACGAAGGCGCAAACGCTCCTGTAAAACTGATCGCCGGCGGTCCTATGATGGGTCCTACCCTGTATACTCTGGATGTTGCTTCCGTTAAGACCACTTCCGGTCTGCTGTGCTTCACACAGGAAGAAGCTTTCATTCCCGAAGAAAGAAACTGTATCCGTTGCGGTAAATGCGTAGAACACTGCCCTATGGGCCTGCAGCCTTTCCTGCTGAACGCATGCGCACTGAAAGGCGACGGCGAAGGTTTCGTAAAACATCACGGTCTGGATTGTATCGAATGTGGTTCTTGTTCTTACGAATGTCCCGCAAAACGCCAGCTGGCACAGTCCATCCGCGCAACTAAGAAAATCGAAGCAGGCAAAAAAGCTGCCGCTGCCGCTGCTGCAAGAGCAAAAGCGGAAGCAGAAGCAAAAGCCAAAGCTGAAAAGAACTGAGAAGGGGGAGAGTAAAGAATGGCTAATTTTGTAGTATCCGGTACCCCTCATGTGCGTTCTAAAGAATCCATTCAGAGCATCATGCGTGACGTTATCATCGCGCTGATTCCTGCAACAGCGATGGGTATCTATTTCTTCGGTATTCCTGCATTGATCCTGATCGCAGTTTCCATCGTAGCCAGCGTATTCTTCGAATGGCTGTATCAGAAACTGCTGAAAAAACCTGTAACCATCAGTGACCTGTCCGCAGTTGTAACAGGTCTGCTGCTGGCAATGAACCTGCCCGCAAGCGCTCCTATCTGGGTGCCTATCGTTGGTGCAGCATTCGCTATCATTTTTGCAAAACAGCTCTTTGGTGGTCTGGGTCAGAACTTCATCAACCCTGCACTGGCTGGTAGAGCATTCCTGTTGGCTTCTTATCCTACAGAAATGACAACATGGACAGCACCCGTTGGTTTCAGCGGTGCTGACGCAGCAGCTGTTGCAACACCTCTGGCTACACTGAAAACAGGCGTAATGCCCGACGCAAGCCTGCAGGATGTTATCTTCGGTAACATCGGCGGTTGTATCGGTGAAACATGTGCAATCGCACTGATCATCGGCGGCATCTACCTGCTGGTAAAACATGTTATCAGCTGGAGAATCCCTGTGCTTTACATCCTGACAGTATTCGTACTGACCGCTGCTATCGGCAGAAAAGGTCTGCGCGTACCTGTTTATGAAATCTTCACCGGCGGTCTGATGCTGGGTGCTTTCTTCATGGCAACTGACTATGCATCTTCCCCCGTTACACCGAAAGGTCAAGTTATCTTTGCCATCGGCTGTGGTATCATCACCACTCTTATCAGAATCTTCGGTGGTTACCCTGAAGGCGTATCCTACTCTATTCTGATCATGAACCTGGCTGTACCTCTGATCGAAAGATTCACAGAACCTAAGATCTTCGGTGCACTGCCCAAAGTGAAGGAGGCGAAAAAAGCATGAACACAAAAGAAGTTGTAAAACCTGCAGTTGTGCTTCTGCTTATTTCCGCAGTAGCTGCGGCTTGCCTGGGTGTGGTTTCTGAAATCACAAAAGAACCCATTGCCGTGCAGAACGAAAAAACACTGAACGAATCCATGCAGGCAGTTATGCCTGATGCAACCAGCTTTGAACAGCTGACTGATGCAGAACTGTCCGGCACAATCACCGCAGTATATCAGGCTGATAACGGCGGTTATGTTATCACAACAGAACCCAGCGGCTTCGGCGGCGTTGTAAATACCATGGTTGGTATCGACGCAGATGGCGTTATCACTGGTCTGCGTGTAACTAGTCACTCCGAAACACCTGGTCTGGGCGCAAAATCCACAGAACCCGAATTCTATGAACAGTTTGCTGGCAAATCCGGCAGCGTAGCTGTTACAAAAGACGGCGGCGAAATCGTGCCCATCACAAGTTCCACCATTACTTCCAGAGCCGTATGTTCCGGTGCACAGGAAGCTTTGGATTGGGTCGCAGCGAACGGAGGTGCTAACTAATGGCTAACCCGATTAAAATCATCAAAAATGGTATTATCGACGAAAACCCTACCTTTATCCAGGTAATCGGTATGTGTCCTACACTGGCTGTTACAAGCTCCGCTATCAACGGTATCGGTATGGGTCTGTCCACAGCAGCGGTTTTGATTTTCGCAAACCTTTTCATCTCCCTGCTGAGAAAAGTTATTCCCGATAAAGTAAGAATCCCTTGCTTCATCGTTGTAATCGCTACATTCGTTACAATCGTTCAGCTGCTGCTGCAGGCTTACCTGCCCAGTCTGAACGCATCCCTGGGGCTGTATATCCCCCTGATCGTAGTTAACTGTATCATTCTGGCAAGAGCAGAAGCTTTTGCTTCCAAGAATGGTCCCTTTGCTTCCATCTGTGATGGTATTGGTATGGGCCTGGGCTTCACTGTTGCTCTGGCAATCATCGGTCTGGTTCGTGAATTCATCGGTTCCGGTACTCTGTTTGATATCACTGTACTGCCCGAAGCATTCCCCAGAACACTGCTGTTCGTTATGGCTCCCGGCGCATTCTTCACACTGGGCTGCCTGATGGCTGCGCTGAACCATTTCAGAAACAAGAAAAAAGCATAAGGAGGGGTAGAGAATGTATCTGATTTTGTTATTATTGGCCGGGATTTTCGTAAACAACTACGTATTGTCCCAGTTCTTAGGCATCTGCCCGTTCCTCGGCGTTTCCAAGAAAGTGGATACCGCAGCAGGTATGGGTGTTGCCGTAATCTTCGTTATCGTATTGGCCTGTGCAGCTTCCTGGCTGGTTTACAACCTGATTCTGGTTCCTCTGCACATCGAATACCTGTATAACATCGCGTTCATTCTGGTTATCGCATCCCTGGTACAGTTTGTAGAAATGTTCCTGAAAAAAGCAGCTCCTGCGCTGTATCAGGCACTGGGCGTATTCCTGCCCCTGATCACAACAAACTGTGCAGTTCTGGGTGTTGCCGTAACCAACATGCAGAAAGAATATTCTTTCATCGAATCCATCTTCAACGGTATCGGCGGTGCTGCCGGCTTCGCTCTGGCTATCGTACTGTTCGCTGGTATCCGTGAAAGAATCGCAGACAACGATACACCTAAGGCTTTCGACGGTTTCCCTATGGCTCTGGTAACCGCTGGTTTGATGTCTATCGCTTTCCTGGGATTCTCCGGTCTGATCAAACTGTAATGCAAGGAGTGTGACAAAAATGGACATTATGAATATTGTATACCCGATCCTGAGTATCGGTGGCCTTGGTGTTGTTTTTGGTGCAGGCCTTGGCATTGCCGGCGAGGTCTTCAAAGTAGATGAAGATCCCAAGATCGGTCAGATTCTGGAAGTACTGCCCGGCGCAAACTGCGGTGGCTGTGGCTTCCCCGGTTGTGGTGGTTGTGCTGCTGCAATCGCTGCTGGTTCTGCTCCCGTTAACGCTTGCCCTGTTGGCGGTGCTGCTGTAGCAGAAAAAGTAGGTGCAATCATGGGTATCGAAGCTTCCGCTTCCGAACCTGTAGCTGCATTCGTAAAATGCGGCGGCACTTGCGAAACAGCAAAAATGAAATACGACTACTTTGGTATTGACGACTGTAACATGGCTGTGCAGCTGGCTGGCGGCGGCGCTAAGAGCTGCACATACGGCTGTCTGGGTCTGGGCAGCTGTAAAAAAGCTTGTGCTTTCGGTGCAATCGAAATCATCGATGGCGTTGCAGTAGTAGATAAAGATAAATGTGTAGCTTGTGGTAAATGCGTATCTGCTTGCCCGAAACACATCATCGAACTGCTGCCTGCTAAGAAGAAAGTAAAAGTACAGTGCTCTTCCAAAGATGTTGGTAAGAATGTAATGCAGGTTTGCTCCACAGGTTGTATTGCATGTAAGATCTGTGAAAAGAACTGTCCTTTCGATGCAATCCATGTTATCGACAACGTGGCTGTTATCGACTACAGCAAATGTAAATCCTGCGGCATCTGCGCAAACAAATGCCCTAAAGGCGTTATCACAGGTAAGAGACCTGCTGCTCCCGCTGCTGAAGCAAAACCCGCAGCACCCGCTGCAGCTGCTGCTCCCAAAGCAGAAGCTCCTGCTGCTGAAGCACCTAAAGCAGAAGAAAAACCTGCTGAATAA
>ERZ507747.138-NODE-138-length-11790-cov-3.81363_pt1 | contig 11790 bp, 10 predicted proteins | sample MGYA00513103_ERZ507747 | MGnify/ENA metagenome assembly ERZ507747 | reverse complement strand
GGCCAGTCGTAGCTGACAAAGCACTCCCGGACTTCCGGTGAAAGGGAAATGGCTGTCTTATAATCGGAATTGAGCCGATTGAGGAAGTAGGAAGCCAGTTCCACAATATCCTCCCGCCGCTCACGTAAGGGCGGCAATTCGATGTCCAGCACATTCAGGCGATAGTACAGGTCTTCCCGGAATTCTCCGGCGGCGATCATTTTCGGCAGGTTCTTTCTTGTGGCGGCAATGATGCGCACATCTACAGGGATGGGCTGATAACCGCCGATCTTTTCCACTTCCTTTTCCTGAAGGACCCGCAGGAGTTTTGCCTGCATGCCCAAGGGCATATCACCGATTTCATCCAGAAACAGTGTGCCGCCGTCTGCCAGTTCAAACTTGCCTTTCTTTCCGCCTTTTTTGGCTCCTGTGAAAGCCCCCTCCTCGTAGCCGAAAAGTTCGCTTTCCAGCAGCTCATTGGGGATGGCGGCGCAGTTAATGCTGACCATGGGCTTTTCTCTGCGTTCACTGCTGTTGTGGATGGCGTGGGCAAACACTTCTTTGCCGGTGCCTGTTTCCCCCGTCAGCAGCACCGGGAAGAATGTTTTGGCTGCTTTATAGCCTGCCTTCTTCACTTCCGCGAAACGGCTGCTGTTGCCGACGATCTTATCAAAGGAACACTGGGTGTTGCTGCGGTTTTGATATTCCTCACGGTAAAACTCATAAGCGGCATATTCCCGCATAAGCTTTTTGGCACTGTCCAATGTCTGCAAACGGAATTTGACCTGTGCCACACCGGCTATGACCTTATGGTCGTCATCATAAACGCAGGAACGGTTGACCAGAAAGATGCTGTCGTTTTCATCATCTCGCTCCTCGCTGAGCCGGAGGATGGCGCCTTCCTCCCGGTAGCCGTAATTGACGATGTCAATCATTTTGGTATTGGGGATGATTTCCGCAATACTGCGGCCGATGGCATACTCTTTGGTGGTCTTCAGATACTTACAGTACTGGTCATTGATGTCTGTAATGACCCCGTTGGTATCGACTACCACAAAGCCGTCGTCTGTCAGTGTGAGGATTTCATCAAATATATATTTATAACGATTTTCTGTGGATTCCATGTTGCTCCCTCCTTTCCTCTCATTATACCACCGGAAATATCCATTCAGAGGAATTTTTCTCCATTTGGAAACATCATTCTTCATTTGGAAACATGATTCTCTTTTCGGAAACACCATTCTCCGTTTGGAAACAGGATTCTCTTTTCGGAAACAATATTCTCCATTTGGAAACACATTTCTCTGCCGCAAATCAGGGTTTTTATGGTCTGTGCAAGTAGCTTTTTGCCTATCATTTGGGGCTTTTCCGATGTTTTGAGGAAATACCGATTCTCACAGGCTTACTTCTCAAATCATAAGGCTATGGAAACCAGCTCTGTTTCTTTTTTCCTACACCCTATATAAAAGCAAATATTGTGCCAAAAAGCGAATTTTTTCTCTTTTTTTCCAAAAAAATAAAGAAACCCCAGAAAATCAAGGTTTCCGAGGTGCGCTTTATGCCTTTGCCAAAAAAAATCCCGCAGGGTCTTTCCACCATTTGTCGCCAAATGGAGAAAAGGACAAAAAAACCGCCCTCCAAAAGGAAAGCGGTTTTTGCAAACAATCAGAATAAATTATGCAGCGGGTGTTTCTGTTGTTGTGTCAGCAGCAGGAGCTTCTGTTGTAGCTTCTGTTGTTGTTTCTGTTTTTGTTTCTTCTGTTGTTGTTGTTTCAGTTGTTGTTGTTTCTTCTGCAGGTTTTACTTCTTCTGCAGGAACTGTTGCTGTTTCTTCAGCAGGTTTTACTTCTTCAGCGGGAACTGTTTCTGTTGCGGGAGCTTCTGCTGCTTTCAGGTCAGCTGTCAGCATCAGCATTTCAGCAACCTGTGCTCTTGTAGCATCAGCTTTTGCATCTACATCAGCTGCAACCAGTTTCAGGCTTACTGCCCAGCTCATAGCGTCTTTTGCCCAGTCGGAAGCTGTAGCAACGTCTGTAGCTGTTTCAACTGTTACGTCAACGCCTTTGTACTGAGCGTAGTTATACAGGATCTGTACCAGCTGTTCTACTGTCAGGTTTGCTTTAGGAGCAAATTCTGTTTCGCTAACGCCTGTCATCAGGTCTTTGTCAGCTGCCCACAGGCAAGCTGTAGCATACCATCTGCCGATTTCAACGTCTGTGTAAGCAGATTCTGTTGCAACGTCTGTTGCGCCTTCTTTATTATACAGGATCTGAGCCAGCATTGCTCTCTGCAGAGATGCTTCGGGTTCAAATGTTGTGTCTGTTGTACCAGCCATCAGTTTGTTGTCATAAACGTATTTTACTGCATTGTAGTAAGCTGCGTCTTTTGCAACGTCTGTGAAGGGCAGTTCTGTTGTTGCTGTTTCGCCGCCTTCAGGTGTTGTTGTTTCGCCACCTTCGGGTGTTGTTGCTGTACCGTCAGAAATTACATACTGACCCATTTCGTCCTGTTTCATAACTTCTTCGGGAACTTTGCCCTGTTCCAGAGCGCCATAATAAGCTGTGTCTTCATCCCATGTGGTGCTTGCTGCGAATGCTACTGTGGGCATAGCCATCATAGCAGCCAGAGCCATAGCTACCATACGACCGTATTTTCTGTTTTTCATACTGTTTTCCTCCTCAACTCACCATAATTTTTTTGTTGTTTCAGTATTAAAATTACCCGCGTAACCATTATAACGAATTCCACGCTGTAATTCAATGAAATTTTGTCAATTTTCGTGTAAATGTAAAAAAAATGAAATATTTCCTTTTTAAGCGATTTTCACAAAGGAAAAAGCTGCGGGAAAATGCCATAGTCCTTCCATCAAACTTCTCCGCGGCCGATTTTTTTATCTTTTTCCAGCACTGCGTCAAAAGCCGCTGCCGCTGCCGCTTCAAAGCCTTTTGCCTGAAGGGTTGTGACACCTTCGATGGTGGTGCCGCCGGGAGAACATACCTGATCCACCAAAGGCCAAGGGGCTTCTCCGCTTTTAAGCACCATTTCCGCACTGCCTTTGACGGTTTCCGCCACGATTTCCAGCGCCTGTTTCTTAGGCATGCCAGCTTTCAGAGCGGCTCTTGCCAAGGCGTCCATATACATATAATGGAAGGCCACAGCTGCGCCGCCAATGACGCTGAAAATACCGAAATGATTTTCGGGGATTTCCGCCACACTGCCGATGGTGGCAAAAACTGCTTTCACTGCTTCCAGCTGCTCTGCTGTGACAGCGTCGTTATGGCAGATGCCTGTGGTAGACGCGCCGATTTTGGCGTTGATGTTGGGCATGACACGGACGATGGGTGTATGTTCGGGCAGATGCTGTGCCAGATACTCCAGTGTTTTTCCTGCGGCAATGGACACCACCAAGGGTTTCTTTGCCGCGAAATCTGCCTGCAAGCCCGGCAGGATTTCCGCCAGAATATGGGGTTTTACACCCAGCACAACCACATCACTTGCGGCAATGACTTCCCCGGCTGTTTTGCAGCTGTTTGCGCCGCAGGCTTCCGCTAATTTTGCCGCGGAAGTAACAGTCTTGCTGGTAATAAAAATATTTTTTCCGTCATAACCGTTGGCGGTCATGCCTTTGACAATGGCGCTGACCATATTGCCGGCGCCGATGAATCCAAATTTCATAGACTCCTCCTCCTTTTTTCTCTTGTCCCTATTGTAGCATGTTCGTTGGAGGAAAAAAAGCGAAATCTGACCGTCCGCAAAAACCTTTTGTCTTTTGTCCTGCCCCATGCTATACTGAAAAAAAATAGTAAGGAAACAAAAAGGAGGGACTCACATGTCCGTATTATTTCTGGAATATCCCAAATGCAGCACCTGCAAAAAAGCAAAAGCATGGCTGGAAGCAGCAGGTGTAGACTTTATGGACCGTCATATCGTGGAAAACAATCCTACCGCTGAAGAACTGAAACAGTGGCATGCCAAAAGCGGTCTGCCTCTGAAGAAATTCTTCAACACCAGCGGTATGCTTTACAAGGAAATGCAGCTCAAAGACAAGCTGGCGGACATGAGCGATGACGAACAGTTTGCCCTTTTGGCTACCAACGGCATGCTGGCGAAACGTCCCCTCATCATCGGCGATGATTTTGTGCTGGTAGGCTTCAAAGAAGCCGAATGGGAAAGACTGAAATGATGGGCGGCGGAGAAATGCGGCGGGCTGTTCTGGGGGATGTACCCACCATCCTTGCCCTGCTGCAAAAACGCATCGACTGGATGGATGAAAAAGGCTTGTATCAGTGGAACAAGACCGCTTATCTGACCGTATACCCCGCCTCCTATTTTGCGGAGCGCATAAGGGAAAACAGCGTGTTCCTTGCCGTTGATGGGGACAAAGTCATTGGTGTCATTGCTCTTTTTGACGTAGACCCCAGATGGGACAATGACAAAGACGCTTATTACGTCCATCACTTCGCCACAGACCCGGCTTATCCAGGATTGGGACAGGAAATCCTCACTTTTGCGGAAACCTACGCCCGCAACGCCGGAAAAGAAGTGCTGCGGCTGGATTCCCAGAAGGTCAACGACGATTTGAGCCGCTATTATGAGGCGCTGGGCTATCCTGCTGTAGGTGAATGCGTTGACGGGGCTTATGTGGGCATCAAACGGGAAAAACCTCTGAACGGCTGAGACCCCGAAAGGAGAACGCCATGAAAAAGAAGGAAAAATCCAAAAAAGAAAAAAGGCGCAATATTTTTCTGAATATCTTTGAATTTGTGGTGGACGGGATTCTGACCATATTGGATGCCATTTTCTGATATTTTTAAAAAAAATCAGAAAATCCCGCAACTTTTCTGTATTTTTCCTCGTCCAAAAGAAAAAAGGAATCTGTATGTAGGATATGTAGGAAAGAGTCCTAAACTGGAAAGGGGTTGTTGGTATGAAAAAATGGAAAAGAAACATGATGGCATGTATGACGGCGGCAGTGCTGGCTTTGGGCATGAGCACCATGGCGCTGGCGGCGGAACCTGCGGCAAACACCATCACCGTCAACGGACAGGGCATTGTGGAGGTAGCGCCTGACGTAGCCACCATCCATGTAACTGTGGAAAAGACCGCAAAAACAGCCGCACAGGCACAGAAAGAAGTGAACGAAGAACTGACAGACGTCATTGCTGCCATGAAGGCACTGGGCGTTACAGATGAGGATATTGTGACTTCCCACATCTCTGTATATCCTTCTTACCGTTATGACGAAAAAACAGACAAACAGGTTCTGGAAAATTATCAGGCTTACATCTCTGTGAATGTGACCACCAATGACGTAGACAACGCCGGAAAATATGTGGACGCTGCCCTGAACGCAGGGGCAACAGGCACCAACGGCGTCACATTCTCTCTGGAAAAACCGGAAACCTACTACAACCAAGCTTTGACAGAAGCTGTAAAAGCAGCTCAGTCCTCTGCCACAGCCATTGCACAGGCTTACGGCAAACCGCTGGGACAGGTGGTATCCGTTGTGGAAAACAGCCGCAACACTTCCACCAGTTATAAAGAAATGAATTACGGTGCAGAAGAAGCCATGGTCATGGATGCCATGGCAACAGGCAGTGCCAACAGAGACACCAACATTTCTTATGAAGACATCGAAGTAAGCGCAAGCATCACAGCGGTTTACGGATTCTAACATGTTCGGATGAAAGGTTTGGGGCCTTTCAAAAGCAATCTAAGAAATCAGAAAGCTGGAATTCTTTATGAGGATTCCAGCTTTTCTATTTTCCGAATGTTTTCTTAAGAAAGTATCTGATTTCTTGACAGTATCCTTTCTGTCCGTTATGCTGAGCAAAAACAATAAGGAGAGACCTATGAAAACAACCCTGACACAACCTTTATATTCCCTGCCCTACAGTCTCCATGACGGCTATCTGACAAAGTTGGAGGCAAACGAAGAAGCACTGGTCTGCCATTTTCCCTATGGCATTTTTTCCACCACCTCCCCCTGTGAACAAACAGCAGGCGCAAAGGTCACATTGACTGATGTGGACTGGGATTCTTCCTTTCTATATATTTTTGACGGACTGGGAGACACAGGCGCTTTTTCCGGTGAAAAATGGCTTCTGAAGGACTTTCTGCCCCATTTGGAACGGCTAGAGGTCATAGACGAAACATACGGCTACTGGCAGGCAAAATGGAAAGGGCTGCTGACAAAGGGTGAAGAACTCGTGGAATGTATGGTGGAGGTTTGTTACAGCGGAGAAATGGTGTATGAGATAGAGGAATGATAAAAAAGCCCGCAGAATGAAAATTCGATTCTGCGGGCTTTTTTAATTTTAAATCGATTACATAGCAAACAGCAAAAAATCTCACATTAAATAAACAACGTATCCCCTTAGCAGGTACATTTCTCCAAACCTTATGTAAATGTACGCGCAAACATCACAATTTTGTTTATAGGTTCTCAATAATTTATAAAAACATCGAAGACAGCGTTTTTCATCGAGCAAAAAAAGCTTTCTTAATTTCCCGGAAGTGTATTTACAATTTCATAAAGTTTCTGATAGTTTTCCAGCATTTCCTTTTTGGGTGATTCTATCTCATTCTCCAATGATAACAATATGACATCGTTTGTTTTGAAAGGGCCGTCCACCGTTTTTTGTTCCAGATCCAATTCATAATAAACAAGCCAAAGTTCTTTTTGTCCAGAAGCACTAACGGTATAGATAAAATAATAATCATATACCAATTCCCCAGAAACATAATTCTGCCTTGGTATCTGTCCTTTTGAAGAGATAATATAGTCGCCACTTTTCTCTACATTGAAAGTTGCATTTGCAATCTCCAGATTAACACCATCGTAATAAATCTGTGCAAATTCTTGAAGCGCCCCAGTTGTGGTAGATAATTCTGTTTCATATGCCGGAAGTTCATAGGTACCATTCACATCTGAAATTTGATAACTAAGCGATTGCGTCCCTTGAGAAACTTCAAAATTTGCTGAAGAAAATATTTCGTTTAGTTTATTTTGCTGCAGTGTAATCCCTGTATTAAATGCAGAAAAAATCAATGCCACTGCGGAAATTACAATTGGCAGCCACCGCTGTAAATAATGTTCCAACAAAATTATTTTCTCCTTTTCATCTTTCAAATTGAATCATCCTCCTCATTTTAATATTTCTTTCTGTTTCTGCCCCCAACAACAGCCAGTGGAAGATCTCCCCTATACTTTTTGTTTCATCTTCTTTGTTTACAGACAAAAAAAGACATCCCTGCAAATTCCTTTTGGAATTGCAAGCGTTGATGTCTTCACCAGAGAAGGAGGGATTTGAACTTCCCACCTCATCAGCAAAGCCTGCTGACGATTACGCAGTCCCGCCCTTACAGAACTGTAACAAGGGGCGCAGTGACAGCGGCTTTGCGGTCTTTTCCATGGGAAAAGAGATTTCTTTTTTGTTTTTCGCATCTCCAGCGCGGCGCTCAGGTTCCGTCTTTTTTCTTTTTGAAAACAAAAAAAGACATCAACTTTCGTTGATGTCTTTACCGGAGAAGGAGGGATTTGAACCCTCGCGCCGCGTTAACGACCTATACCCTTAGCAGGGGCACCTCTTCAGCCTCTTGAGTACTTCTCCAAGTAGCCTACTGCAAGAAACAGTATACCATCATTCTGCCCATCTGTCAAACCTTTTTTTCACAGAATCACAATTTTTTTCTTCCTATTGTTGGAAAAACAAAGCCGGTTCCCTTTAGGGGCATCTTCATAAGAAAACAAAGAAAGCCAAAATCCTTATCATGACAAAGGATTTTGACTTTCTTATTAAGATTTTATTTGTTATGTTTTCTTCTGAAGACAGCCGTCGCAATTTCCCTTAAGAAATCAAGGAAGCGAAAATCAATGTTTTCTTAAGGGGAAATTGCTTTCAGAACCGGCTCCAAAAAGCATTGTCAGATTATTTTACTTTTTCCAGTTTTTCCTGACCGCCCATGTAAGGACGCAGTACTTCGGGGATTCTTACGCTGCCATCTGCCTGCAGGTTGTTTTCCAGGAACGCGATCAGCATTCTAGGAGGAGCTGCAACAGTGTTATTCAGTGTATGAGCGAAGTATTTTCTGCCGTCTTTTGCAACCACGCGGATACCCAGTCTTCTTGCCTGTGCATCGCTCAGGTTGGAGCAGCTGCCAACTTCGAAGTATTTTTTCTGTCTAGGAGACCAAGCTTCTACGTCAACGGATTTTACTTTCAGGTCTGCCAGGTCGCCGGAGCAGCATTCCAGAGTTCTTACGGGGATATCCATGGAACGGAACAGGTCAACGGTGTTCTGCCACAGTTTATCGAACCACATAGGGCTTTCTTCGGGTTTACATACAACGATCATTTCCTGTTTTTCGAACTGATGGATACGGTAAACGCCTCTTTCTTCGATACCGTGTGCACCTTTTTCTTTACGGAAGCAAGGAGAATAGCTGGTCAGTGTCTGAGGCAGGTCTTCTTCTTTGTTCATGGTGTCGATGAATTTACCGATCATGGAGTGTTCGCTGGTACCGATCAGGTACAGGTCTTCGCCTTCGATTTTATACATCATAGCATCCATTTCTGCAAAGCTCATAACGCCTGTTACAACGTTGCTGCGGATCATGAAAGGAGGGATGCAGTATTTGAAGCCTCTGCCGATCATGAAGTCTCTCGCATAAGCCAGAACTGCGGAGTGCAGTCTTGCGATATCGCCCATCAGGTAGTAGAAACCGTTACCAGCTACTTTTCTAGCGCTGTCCAGGTCGATGCCGCCGAAGCTTTCCATAATATCTGTGTGGTAAGGGATTTCGAAATCAGGAACAACGGGTTCGCCGAATCTTTCTACTTCCACGTTTTCGCTGTCGTCTTTACCGATGGGAACGGAAGGATCGATGATATTAGGAATGGTCATCATGATCTTTTTGATGCGTTCTTCTACGTCTTTTTCTTTTGCTGTCAGTTCGTCAACACGTTCTGCATCAGCAGCGATCTGTGCTTTTACTTTTTCAGCTTCTTCTTTTTCGCCTTTTGCCATCAGACCACCGATCTGTTTGGACAGTTTATTTCTCTGTGCACGCAGAGCTTCTACTTCCTGTTTGATAGTTCTGTTTTCCTGATCCAGTTCGATAACTTCGTCTACCAGAGGCAGTTTGCTGTCCTGGAATTTCTTACGAATATTTTCCTTTACAATTTCAGGGTTTTCTCTTACAAATTTGATGTCTAACATTTCTTTGTCTCCTTTCGGTTTTTCAAATATATACGAATGCCGAGGATACGGGGTTTTTTTGGCAAATAAAAAAACCCCCGATCCCAAAAAGAGGGACGAGAGTTACTCCCGCGTTGCCACCCGCATTGCCCGAAAAAAATATTTCCGAACCACTTGAACAGCGATAAAGGGCTTACCCTTTCGGCTTTCACCGACAGCTCCGAAAGTGGAGGGCTGTTTTCCTTCCGCCGGCTCGCACCAAACGCCGGCTCTCTGGGGGAATTTCCACAGCTTAGCTTTCTTCTGAACAGCTGAAATACAGCCGTTTCACGCCTTGTTGAAGAATATTATAGCACACAAAGACAAAAAGGCAAGTATTTTTTTGGGGAACTACAAAAAAAATACATTTGTTTTTTTAATGAAATTCTAATGCTTTTCTTATAGATTCTTTTTCTCGATTGCGGTATGATAGTACCGTACAAGGAGGCCCCTTTTCCTGTACATAAACTATGCCCCCGGACGTTTATCACGTCCGACGCCCGACGATTCCCCGATCGCCGGGTTTTTTTTATGCCAAAAAACGGGGATTATTTCCGCCCTGCCTTACGGATATAACAGGCAACGCCTGCCAATGCTGCCAAAAGCATCACAAGAAAGGCTATTCCAAAGGGCAGGAGCTGTTTTTCCGCCATTTGCCCCTGTTCCACCTGACTGCCCAGATACGCCAGCAGACAAAGCATCACGCCGCAGATGGTACAGAAAACACCCATCGCTCGACACACTTTCTTTTCATCATATTTTGCCCGTTCTTCTTTGGAAGATGTACCAAATCCCGCAATGAGCCAACTGCCCTTTCCACCATACAAAAAGCCGCTGATGATGAAAAACAACGCTGCCAATATCAAAATACAAACCACTGCTAGCATACAAAACACCTCCAAATATGACCAATCAAAAAAAGGACAGTAAGGCAAATCCCCCTTAAGAAAACATATCAAATAAAATCTGAAAGAAGCAAGCTGGAATCCTCTATATCATAAGGATTTCAGCTTGCTTTGTCTTCTTATGAAGATGCCCCTAATCTGTCCTTTTTCTTATTTTTCACCTAACACAAACCGCTGGAGCACATCCGCCACAGCATCCTGTTCGCAGGTGGTTTCTGTCACATAATCTGCTGCCGCCTTCACGTGTTCCTGGGCATTTGCCACAGCCACCCCCAGACCTGCCGCCTGAATCATGGACAAGTCGTTTTCACTGTCCCCGATGGCAATGACTTCCGCCAGAGGCACACCAGCTTTTTCTGCTGTTTCCTGCAAAGCTCTGCCCTTGCTAACACCAGTTTTGACAAATTCCAGATACTGCGGGCCAGAGAAGAAATGATTCAGTTTTCCCGCGATGATAGGTTCCACTTTTTTCCGCACCGCATCCAGCTGTTCATAAGAACCGCTAAGGAGGCATTTGGTGAAATAGCCTTCATATTCCAGTCCATCCGGCAGTATCCGCATATCTGCATGCATAACACGGCAATATGCTTCTACCTGCGGGGTCACTTTTTCCGCCAAAAAAGTGCGGTCGTCATAGAGATAGACTTCCACCCCTTCTGCTCGTGCTGCTTCCACCACGGGGCGCAGGTCGTCAGAAGAAAAGGAATGTTTCAGCACCATTTCCATATTCTCCAGGTTATACACAGCGGCGCCGTTCTGGCAGATGACATAACCTGGACGACCCAAGAGATGCAGTTTTTCCAAAAACCGTTCCACACCATAAACGCCACGGCCAGTGCAGATGACAAATTCCACACCCTGGTCCACTGCTTTTCCAACTATTTCTATATTTTTTTCCGAAAGTTCTGACGCGCTTTTCAAAAGTGTGCCGTCCATATCGGAGAAAACCATGCGATAAGCCATGGGAAACACCTCTCTTTCTTTCCATTCGTATGTTGACATAATCTTTTGTTATCGTTTCATTTGTCACACAATCTGTGGATAACTTTTTGTATACACAGGTTTATCCACAGATTTTTGCTGATTTTATACACATTTCCACAGAGTTATACACAGGTCTGATAAAAAATGCCGTGGTTTCCCACGGCAAATCTTATTCTGCCTGATGTTTTTCTTTTTCTTCGGATTCTTCCAAGTCGTCCATTTCTTCTGGTTCGTCATCTTCAAAGAAGTCCAAAGTTTCCTGCTGGATTTCTGCCAGCATTTTTTCGGCATCCTCAGGAGAAAAATCTTCAGCGGCAGCAATCTGCCCTGCCAATGTTTCTTCCTGTTGAATCTGTTCCTGTTCTGCCGTAGTTACATCACCAATGGACTGGATTTTTTCCTTCGGTGTTTCCACCTGTTCCAGTGTCAGCTGGTCATCCATAGGTGCATAGCGGCGTTTGAAGAAGGGTTTGAATTTTACTTTCACCACTTTTTCATGTTCCGGTTTATAGGACTGTTCCTGTGCCATTTTGACTGCCTGTTTTTCCTCATCGGAAAGCATATAAATGCTGACGCCCATTTCAATAGGTTTGGCATAGGTAAAGGAACCGGTACGGCTATGGATACCGTTAAGGACAACGCCATTATCTTCCCCATCCAGCAATGCAAGAGCGAAACAAAGG
>ERZ507747.137-NODE-137-length-11793-cov-4.35636_pt1 | contig 11793 bp, 10 predicted proteins | sample MGYA00513103_ERZ507747 | MGnify/ENA metagenome assembly ERZ507747 | reverse complement strand
CAATATTTAGTGAACCATAACTCAGTACTTTCATATTTTGCTATCCTCATCACTTTTCTTTTTTCTTGTTGATCCTCGCTCTACTAATTCTACAGAAAAAACAATTTCTTTACTTTTTTCTTTCCGCTCCTTATGATCAATGATAGCCTGGACAGCTACTTTTCCCATATCGCTCACATGCTGCCTGATCGTTGTCAGTTCAGGATTCATAATCTGTGAAAGTTCAATATCATCAAATCCGATGATCTGCACATCCTCCGGTATGCGTTTCCCGCCGCACTGAAGCTCTTTCATGACCGCAACTGCCACAATATCATTCGCTGCTACAATTCCATCTACGTCTGAATATAACCTTAATATGTCCTGTCCAGCCTCTCTGCCTGATTCAAAAGTATAATCAGATTCCAGGCTTTTTATTTCTATATGGTATTTGCTGCATCCGTCACAGTATCCTCTGAATCGATCCCGTGCTACAGACAGCTTTTGAGGACCTTTTATATGAATCAAATTCTTACATCCACAATGAATTAAATGTTCTGCCGCAATTCTCCCACCTTCATAATTATTAGAATGGATATATAAAAACTCCTTGCTGTTTTTTGCCTCGCGGTCGAAGACAACTACGGGGGTTGTACTATTGTTAAATGCTTCCTGAACATCCTCCGCATTTGACATCAGAATAATTCCTTCTGCCTGCAATGTTTCTAATATATTGATCGCAGATCTCAATTTTTCCATATCACCATTCACAAAAAACATCATCATGCGATATCCCATTCGATAAATCTCTTTTTCAATGGCATTGACAACGTCATTAAAAAAAGGGTTATCAATATCTGGAGAAATCACTCCGATAATTTTTGCACTGTTATTATAAAATGATCTGGCCAGCTCATTCGGAACAAATCCTGTCTTCTGGATTGCCTCCATCACACGCTGCCTTTTATCTGCTTTTACCTGGGCTGAATTATTGATAACCCTTGATACTGTTGAGGGAGATACTCCGGCAATTTTCGCAATATCCCGCAAAAGAACCATATCTTTCCTCCGCTTTTACTTTAAATTTACCGTTAATCACTTATGCTTTCTGAGCGCCCTTGGATGATTTTTTCTGAAGGAAATAATTCTGAATAATCTCCAGATAAGCAGCAATAACAATAACGATACCTGTCACGATAAACTGATAGAACGTATCCACGCCCATAGTAATCAGACCGCACTTCAGTGCTGAGAACAAAATCGCTCCTAATACTGTTCCAAAGATATTTCCTCTTCCTCCTGCCATGGAAGTTCCTCCGATAGCAGCTGCTGCAATCGCATCGAGCTCATATCCCTGTCCTGTAGAAGGATCGCCTGTTCCTAAACGTCCTACCAGAATCATAGCTGCCAGTGTGGTACCCAGCATAGCAATTCCATATGCCATCACTTTTGTGAAAACAACGCGTACACCCGATAATCTTGTTGCATCCTCGTTTCCTCCGATTGCATAGATATGACTTCCCAGTCTTGTCTTTTTCATGACGATTGTCATAACAATTGCAAATACAAAGAAAATCAGAACAGAAACAGAAACGTTCGGAGCTAATGTGCTGTTGAACACATTTCGATAGCTCTTTGGAACACTAAGTACAGGATATCCTCCTGTGATAACATATGCAAGTCCTCTGTAGATGGACATTGTACCCATAGTAGCCACGAATGGCTGAAGATGTAATTTGGAAATCAGGAAACCATTGATGATACCTAATCCGAATCCAATCACGAGACATAAAGCAATCCATATCGGAATCGGAAGTCCCGCTTTTGCAAGCTGAGCAGCAACACAGGCAACAAGCGCCAACACCGAGCCAACACTCAGGTCAATTCCGCCTGTGATGATTACGCATGTCATACCGATACCCATCAATCCATATGTAACAGACTGTGTAATAATTGTAGAAATATTTGCTACACTGAAATAAGCTGGATTCATAATGCCAAAGAAGGCAAATGTAATAATAATCGCTACTACAACACTAAATTCTCGGCGATATTTTTGGTAAAATTTTTTCATTTTGTACTTCCCCCTACTGCATATTTAAGAATGTTGTCCTCTGAGAATTCTTCCCGCAGGATCTCTTTTACGATTTCTCCTTCACGCATAACTAAAATTCTGTCGCTCATGCCCATAATCTCAGTCAATTCAGAAGAAACCATAATGATTGATTTCCCGTTTTCCACCATATCTTCCATCAGACGATAAATCTCTGCCTTTGCTCCGATATCAATTCCTTTTGTAGGTTCATCAAAAATCATCAGATCTGCATCTGTTGACATCCATCTGGCCAGAATTACTTTCTGCGCATTTCCTCCTGACAGGCTTGATGTCATAAACTCCGGATCATTCGGGGTTAAACCTACCTGCTCTCCAACTCTCTTTGCATTGTCCGCCTTCATCGAATTGCTGACAAACATACCTTTCTGATATTTTTTCAGGCTGGAGATTGCAATATTGTCCATATTTGCCAGATTTGGAATCACGCCTTCCTCTTTTCGATTCTCAGAGATCAGGGCAATTCCTGCTTTCACCGCATCTGTCGGCTTTTTGCAGTTTAAAATCTTTCCGTTGTACTCCACAGTTCCTCCTGTGGCTCTGTCTGCTCCATAGATCGCTCTCATGACTTCTGTTCGGCCTGCTCCTACCAATCCAAAGAATCCTAAAATTTCTCCTTTGTGCAGCTCAAAGTCTACATTCTGGAACGCTTCTCCTGAAAAATGACTGACTTTTAACACAGTCTGATTTTTGTCACATCTGGACGGCTTTGTTCTCTTTGCGAACAAAGATACATCTCTTCCGACCATTGCATGAATTAAATCTTCTTCCGTACAGTTTTTTAGTTCCAGTGTCGTGATATATTTTCCGTCACGCAGTACGGTTGCACGGTCGCAGTGAGCAAAAATTTCATCCATCTTATGACTGATATATAAAATGGTGACTCCTGATTTTTTCAGCTCATGAATAATTTCAAACAGAATCTTTACCTCAGCATCGCTTAGAGATGCCGTCGGCTCATCAAATGAAATGACGCTGGCATTGAGCTGCAATGCCTTTGCAATACCAATCATCTGTTTCTCACCTGCTGTCAAATCACCGATCTTATCTTCTGCCGAAAAGTTGCAGTGCAGTTTATCGAGAAGTTCCTGTGCAGTTTGATTCATCTTCTTGTGATCAATCATCCCATATTTGCACGGTTCTTTTCCCAGCATCAGATTCTGTGCCACTGTCATCTCCGGAATTACACTGATTTCCTGATGAACTTTTGCGATTCCAAAATGAATCGCTTCACTGGCATTTGCAAAATGTACTTCCTGACCCCCGATTTTAATTGTACCGCTGCTTGCTGGAAATACTCCGTGCAGTATATTCAGCAGCGTACTTTTTCCTGCGCCGTTTTCGCCCACCAAAGCGTGTATCTCGCCTTTATTGACGGAAAACGATACGTCATCCAACGCTTTTTGTCCGGGGAATATCTTTGTGATATGTTGAATTTCAATATATTTTTCCATACACATTTCTATCCTTTATTTTTTCTTTCACAGACGTTTTCTTGTTACGGTCTGATTCACCGGAAAGAAAAGATATTCTCTTCTCTTTTGAAACCGGTTTCAGTTCTGTTTTATATTTTGCTCTGATTACTTTGTAATCAGAGCAAAATATTTTTTAAGATAATAATTTTTAAGATTATTGCGATTTTGCTGTCTCTCTGATATATTGCGAAATCATTTCACATTTCACATTACTTGTTATTCTTCAAAAACAGGTTCATATTCATATCCAAAGATCTCTTCAAATGTCTTGTCTACATTCTCGCTGTCGCGTACGCACTGTGGTGCATATACAACCTTCGGCACATCCTGTCCTGCCAGTTTACGGATAGTCATCTCTACTCCGATTGCTCCCATTACCTTTGGTGAGAAGTCTACTGTCGCATCCAGTTCGCCTTCCTGAATAGATGCAATCGCTTCACTTGTTCCGTCTGTTCCTACTACTACGCAATCGCTGCCTGCTGCCTTGATCGCTTCCAGACTTCCCATAGCCATTGTATCGTTGTTGCAGTAGATTCCTTTCAGATCTGGGTACTGCTGCAATAACGTTTCAGTAATGTTGTATGCTTTCTGGCGATCCCAGTCTCCGTTCTGTACTGCCACGATCTCAATCTTATCGTTGTTCTGCTCTGCAAAGAAATCATTGAATCCCTGTGTACGAGCTTGTGCTGCTGTAGCCTGGCTAAGACCTGTGATGCAGGCAACCTGTCCTTCCTGTCCTATCTTGTTGTAGATCCACTCTGCTCCCTGTTTTCCTGCCATGTAATGCCATGCGCCTACTGTTGTTCCTGCATAAGGGCTGAATGCGTCCATTACGGTTGTCAGTTCGATTCCCTTTTCCATTGCTGCTTCACATCCAGGAACCAGATTTCCTTCCGAGATACCGGAAATCATAATGGCATTGTAACCTTTATTGACCATATCCATCATCAATGTCAGCTGACCTTCTTCGTCAGATTCCGTCTGTGCTCCACGCACATCAATCGTCAGATCATATCCTGCATCCTGGAACATTTCTGCGCCCCATTCTGCTCCTTCTTTTTCCATACGCCAGAATTCATTTTCAAATGTCTTTGTCGCAAATCCGATTGTAACTGCTTCGTCTAATTTTGGAACTGCCCCTAATTCTTCTCTGATATCATTATACTGTACTGCCTGATCATAAAAGTCATATCCCTGCTCTGCTACGTCTGCACTTGGAAGTTCATCCTCTGAAGCATATACAGGTACTGCTGCTGCTGTCATCATAGATGCTGCCAATAATGCTGCTAATAATTTTTTCTTCATTTTTCTACCTCCGCTAATTTGGCATGAAACCGGTTTCATAATTTGCTGAAATTTCCCTTGATTATATTTTCCCGAAACAATCAAGATATGTATATTTAGAATATATTTTTATGAAACGGGTTTCATTTTTAACCAAAATCCAATACTATTAATTGCACTTTGCTGTTATTTTTTTATTATACATATTCTAAATTATACATATTTCCTATGACTTCATACTACCACGTTATTTTTATTTTGTATATCGCTTTATTTTCCAAATTATATATCATTTTTTTGTATGTTTTTTACAATCCCATCTCATTTCTTCTCTTTTTTTCGTTTTTTGCCATTGTGATTCTGACTATAGCGCAAAATTTTCAAATCTGGCAAATGGTCTGTGCGGAATCAATTTTTAAAGATATTTTATGACCCGCCCCAAATTCAGATATGACAGTATGAAATGATATTACTTTTTCAGATTCAGATGTGACGGCATGAAATGGTGTACTTTTTCAGATGCGTATGATAAAATAAACAAGAATAGTATCATCTCACAGAACAATTATTTTGTGTCTGATTTTTATAATAATTTTTTCATTAAATCGCAATTTTTCTGTAGATGATAAAAAGGAATATATATTTATAACATATGAAAGGATTTCGGTATGAATCGTTTATTTCAGATAGACAACCCATTTTTTCGCTTTATGGGAAATGTGGCTGATCTTGTTATTTTAAACTTTTTATTTTTAATCTGCTGTATCCCGATTGTCACAGTCGGCGCCTCGTTCACAGCAGCGTACTATGTGGCAATGAAAAAAGTCCGCGGAGAAGAATCTTATATAGCAAGAAGCTTTTTTCATTCTTTTAAAGAAAACTTCAGACAATCCACGATCATCTGGCTTATTTTTTTATTTCTGGGCATCCTCGTTTTCTTTGATTTTAGGATTATCGGCGCAATGGAGGGATCTGTATCCGCTGTTTTAAACTATCTCATGATTGTAGCTGTTTTCTTCGCAGTGATGGTTTTTCTGTATGTATTTCCTGTTCTGGCGCGATTTTATAATCCTGTCAAAGTAACATTGAAGAATGCTCTTCTAATGTCGATCCGCCATCTGCCTTATACGATCCTGATGATTGCTATTACAGCCACATTTGTGTTCATCACTTTTTTTGACTATTTTTCTCTCGCTTATGGACTTTTCATCTGGCTTGTGATCGGATTTGCGCTTATTATTTTTATTCACTCTTACTTCTTCAGAAAAATTTTTGACTGCTATATACCGCCTGAAGAACAAAAATCTGAAAATTAAAACTCCCAGAAAAGAGATTTTCACAGGTATCTTATTATACTACTTATACTACAGATTGCGGACTCTTCGGAGTCCGTTTTCTATTTTTAAGGCAAAAAAACGGAGCTGCTGCTCCAGTAGATTATCTATCTACTTTTGCAACAGCCTCCCTTTAAAATGTTTACGATGAATCTATAAATGCAATACAAAGTATAAGAGCAGCTAACTAATAATATTTCTTTAGCCAAAAGCGTTACAAAAATACTTGTTCACAACACTATACTATACATCAAACATCACTAATAGGATGCCTTGACACTTGTTAGAAATATTTCTGAAACCTTTAATTGTTTAAGGTTATCCCTGCCCTTTGTCCTCTAAGACGATGGTGGCTCGAATAATAGTTTTGCAATTTTTATAAACTATTCCAATCTTCTCCACTCTTCAATATTTTCATTGCCCCTCGTGTATTTACCTTTAGGAAGTTCACAATCCTTTATATTATAATGTTTACGATTTCTTTCAGAATACACATATGATAAATTCAGACAAGGATCTAAATTTCCATCAAGCACATTCATACTAAAAGTAAAAGTTTTGAGATTTTTCATGGTCTTCAAAAAATCTAAATTCGGCAAAGTATTGCTGCCTGCCAACTCCAACAGTTCTAGATTTTCCAGTTCCCCTAACACAGAAAAATCCTGAATTTTTGGACAATTCTCGACACGCAATGCCTTTAATGTTCCCTTTACCATGCTTAACGCACTTATGTCTCTTAATGATCGGTTATAATAAAGATAAAGGCATTGCATTTTCTTGGAAGTCTCAATTCCGTTTAGTGAATAGCATCCACATCCTCCCAAAGTAAGAGTATCCAGTTCCTTACTGCAAAAAAGATCTGTTAAATCCCGATTTTCTCCTTTAAAACTACCTACTGACAAAGACTTTAGTGTTTCCAGCTTGTTGTAATTTAACGTCTTTTTATTTACAGCAACAGACAAACTGATCAAACCGTGAATTTTGGAATAATCAATTTCTCTAATGTATTGTTCCTGGTTTCCATACCGATTTTGGCAATGCAACTCTTTAATTTCAGGCATTTTATATAATGGGCTAAAGTCAAAGTTCTCCGAAGCATTATAGGAAGGAAAAATCCTCAAATATTTCAGTGATGGACATGCCTGTAATATTTTTAAATCCGGCATAATAATTACCGCTTTTTCAAGACCATGTTTTCTGATATACTCTTGATAGTCCTCAAACGCCCTGCTATCAACCACAACTTTAATGGCATCTCTCCTATAAAATGGATATAACATGGGAACAAATTCAAATCCATCTCTTATTTTTTCTATCACCATAAACGTCCTCCATATCAATAATAGTTTCTATACAATACAAAGTATAAATACAACTGACTAATAATATTTTTTAGCCACAAACGTTACAAAAATACTCGACTGCAACATCCGTTTATGCTTTACTTTTCAAATTTCCAAGCGCTAGTGCTACACATCTGTGCATCTCACAAAGCTTTCCTATCTGCTCTCTAACCATTCTAAAGGTAGATATAGAAAAGATACTGCGTCATGTTTCATGAAGCTGCAAGAAGCTCTATTGCTCCCATATGCTTGCGAAGTCTTTAGGAATGTATTAACAGTAAACTATTGGAATGTTGATTGCTTTTTTTAATATTTCAAGAGCGTCCTGTGCATCTCGTAATTAACGTTTTAATCGTGCAATTTCTTTTGCTTCATCAGAAAATAGTTACCGGAACTACGGCTTTCAATATCACCTGTTTCACGCAGTTCTTTCTGCCAGCATGATAATGTTTGCTAACTGATTCCTAAATTTGTAGCACAGCCCTGGAGTCCTAAGTTCTTGTGTTCATGATAATACTGGACTGCACTAGCTTAAATTGTTTGTCATAGGACTTTGTCATAATGAGATCCGCTACCTACATTGTACCATGATTTTTCTAATAAGGATTTCTCATTTTGACTTGTACTATTTATACTCTAATACCAATCACTATCATACAAATCGCTAATCATAAATTTCATTCTATTCGTTGAGATGTGATTTTTCATTTCCTTTTTCTCCCATTTTAAAAACTATATCCTCCATGCCATATTAAGTATGTATACGTTTCATTGATATAAGAATTTCCCACTGTGCGGTACATCTTCACCAAATTATTGTCGGCATCGTAACTGTATTCATAGCTGTTTCCTGCTTCATCCACAACCTGACAGAGACGATCCAGAAAATCATAGAATAATTGATACGTTTTGCCTGACAGATGGTTTGTGACCTTGCTCAGGTTATCCTGCTTATCGTATTCGTAAGTGCAGCATTTGTGTTCTTCTGCTCCTTTTCCCTCACAGAAATACGTTGCCGAGACACGTTCCAGATCATCATAGACCGTACGGAGATACTGTCCGTTTCCATACACTGTTTTGAGCAGTTTTCCATTTCGCTCTTCACGCTCATAGCGAACGAGCGGACTGTCAGCTGCGTTTATCTGTTCCGTCAATCGTCACTTTCTGGGAGACGGCTGTCAAACGTTTCATATTGTCATAGCGGTACAGGATCTGATTACCTCGCTTGTCTATCATAGAATTCAATACGCCTCGCTGTGTCATCCACTCATAAGTTGCTTTGTTGCCCAGAGCATCTGTCGAAGTCAGCGTATAGTTTCCGTCTTTTGTATACGTCTTGCTGATTTTCATATAAGAATTCGCATCTTCCGCATCTGTCTGCTTCTGTTCCTTGATATTTCCATAGGAATCGTATGTGAAGTTATAGACCATTTTCTCAGCGGAGGTCGCTTTTGTTACATTTTTCTTTGCGTCATACTCATACTTAAATTCTTTTCCTTTTACATCGGTCATGCGTAAAAACACTTTTGTTTTTAATAAATCAAAACTATTTCGCCCATACATAATTCTTTTAGTTACTTTAATTTTGTTGATACTTCTTTCAAGCAAGCACATTATTATATTTTAATTTTATTCCAGTTTTTCAAGCCATGCTTCTAACTTCTCGTCATGTCTTGAATATAATATTTTATAGTTTTTCTGTGATTTCAAATAACAGTGGAAAAACTATTTGGCGCTTACGCTTTTTTACGAAAAAACAACTTTTTCAACAAAAACAGAGCAACTATATAAAAAAACTGCAAAAAGGAAGCTACTACTTCACGATTTATTAATCGTTAAAGCGGCAGCCCCTTTTCGCCACAATTTCTATAACTCTACTAAAATAAATATTTGCTATGCTTTAAATTTAGCAATCTGAATTTAAATCTTAAAAAAATTCTGTATCTAATATAGCCCCATTATAAATTTTATATTCTTCCTGCAATTTATTTATAAACAAGGCAAAATCCTCTGGTGTATATCCCATCTTGTTAAACAACGAAGAAATATCACTGCACTCATAATTTTCGTTTGTATTTATTTTATATTGTAGATAAATCCACAAGCGATTTAATGTTGTTATCGCAGAATACTGTGGATCTTTTACATCATCAGTTAAAACTAAATCTAAAAGTTCAACCGTATCTGAAAAATACCAATTACTTATATATTCTATACACTCTTCCAGATCCATTATGAACATCTCCTTTACTATAAAGCAAAATCTTCTGAGTAAAAAAAGTGTAAATTCCTCCTCTCAAACTTAAAAAAGTTAATTTTGAATCTAGCTGGCAGGTTTATATACTAATTAATCTTCTCTTCCAAATACTTTTAACTTCTTAAAATATGTATTGATCCTGTATTCTTTATTGAATTGATTGTAATAATCAGTTCCAAAGTCCTTGAAAACACCACCATTTTTACTTTGTATATTAATTAATTCATTCTCTATCTCATCATATTATCGTCTCTTTGATCCAGCTTGCTCATTTTAAGATACTTTCTTTCCTCTTCCCCAAATTCTGTCTCTATCCATTTATCTTCTTCTCTTTTTGAGTATTCTTCATAGCTTAAGATTTCATCTACTATCCATCCATTTTCTATATTTACAAATTTCCAATATCCGACTATACAGTTTCCATATTTAAAATAAAATCGACTTTTCCTTAATCTAATTTCATACCAGATTTCTGTATCATTTTCCCAGATTTCTTTTTCTTTTATCGGTTTTATTTTCTCTATTCTATAGTGTTGAATATTTTGTTTATTATAAAAATTTTGTTCTAATTTTAAATATAAATCTGGACTTACATACTGTTTTAGGGATGATATTTCCTGACTTTGCAAAATTTCTATGACTTTATATATAAGAATCTTTGCCTCTTTTTTTAACTCTCTCTCTTTTTTTGTTACTTTTCTGATTATAACATCATAATATAATTCCATTATTATTGCTAGAAACATTATAGGCGTCCAAATTCCTAGTAAGAAAATTTCTAGGAAAAAGTTTGTTACATCAAAAAAGTATTTAACCATTCCATATATACTCCAAATACTTATATAAATTAATACACCTATTTGAATTGCATAAAATCCTTTTATTTCTGAAAAACAGTCATACTTTCCCCGTTTTTTTCTCAAATGTCCGCTTCTGTAGAGAGGATTATATTGTTCTCTCTTTTCATATTTTCTATCTTCAGGATCTTGTGAGTCTCGGAAAATCCCATTATTATATTTAGGTAAAAAATACATTATTAAAATTATTAAAATTCCCCATATAGAGATCATTATAAATTCCTTTTTAGGCATATTAATTTTCCTCTCTTACTTCATTTATGGTTAAAAAATTTTTTGAAAAATGCTCTCTATTTCTAAAATTAGAAACAGAGAGCATTTAAATTAGTACAATCTAATTTCTAGCTTTTAATTCTTACAAATTATTTTATAGTGTTTTAAACAATCAATAATTTAAAACAGAAGAGCAACCGGGCCTTGACCGAATCTTGGTGCTTTCGTAATATATCGATCTTGTCGTCTTTTTTCTATAAAAAAATCTACACCCCATGCTCCTACTTGAGGTAATTTTGTAATGCCATACCCCAATACTATCTTTTGAGTTGTTACCACCGTAGTCCTTTCTAATTTACTAATATATCTCTCCCTTTCATATGAGTAATATTTTGCCAGTGTCTCACGAGAGATTTTCATTCTATAGACATCATTCATTCTATCTATATGTTCCGTTGCCATTTTTTCAAATCCTGCACCCTTATCTCCAAAACGACCTGCCAGGAGTCCAAATCCAGTATTTACTGCAACTTCTCCAAGTCCATCTCCTCTCATAAGGCTTGATCCACCTCCTAGTATTCCATTTACTATCATCTGTCCTGTTCTTCCTAAGCTAGTCGTTCCAACCGCTCCACTGATTGCTGAAGCCCCAACATCTATCCAATCAAGTTCATCCACAGATTTACGTTCTATAAATATCTGAGAGCAAACCGATACAGCTGCTCCAACTACTGCTCCAGCTACTGCGCTTACTAGTGAAATCCAAAATGCCCCTGTTGAATCGCTTCTAATAATGGGGTTATTATCACAATACAAAAACAGATTTCTATTGTTAACCATTTTTACTCTTAACAATAAGGTATCTTTTTTATCTGCGCTGATAAATCTTTGCAGTGTAGAATCATAATAGCGTCTCCGTAAGTAGTACAATCCCGTCT
>ERZ507747.134-NODE-134-length-11992-cov-4.55089_pt1 | contig 11992 bp, 9 predicted proteins | sample MGYA00513103_ERZ507747 | MGnify/ENA metagenome assembly ERZ507747 | reverse complement strand
TGAATGTTTCCCATCAAGGAGGAACGAGACTTGAACTCCAATCAGAACAACAACCGGGGCAAGGGCGGCGGCAACAAGCGCAATATGACGGCCATCGTCTCTATCCTGCTGTGGGCCCTGGTTCTCACCCTGCTGGTCAACCTGGCCACGTCCAGGCTACAGCAGGCCAATTCCGTGGAGGTGTCCTACGGCCAGTTCCGCCAGCTAATCATGCAGGATGCCGTGGAGTCCGTGGTTATGTCAAGCGGCAAGTACACCTTCACGCTGAAGGAGGGCTACTCTCTCTCTGTCGGCGAGGACGGAGAGGTGACCGTCCGCACGCCGGAGGAGGGCGGGCAGGACAGTCAGGCCGCTCAGACGCCCCAGGAGAGCGGGACCACCGGCGGAGTGCTGGACCTGCCCCTGTTGGACGGGACAGCCCCCCAGCAGCAGCCGGTCCAGAGCCAGAATCAGGCCCAGAGCGCCGGCGGCAGGGAATCCCTGGTCTACTTCTGCGCCCCCATCACCCAGGCAAGCATCCGGGACGATGATCTTGTCTCTCTGCTGGAGGAGCACGGCGTCACCAACTTCGGCCCCGAATATGTGGAGCCCATCAACCCCATTCTGTCGGTGCTGCTGTCCTGGGTGCTGCCCATGGTGCTCATTATGGTGGTCTTCTCCCTGCTGATGCGTGGGATGGCCGGCAAGATGGGCGGCGGCATCGGCAACCTGGGCAAATCCAACGCCAAGGTCTACGTGGAGCGCAAGACCGGCGTCACCTTCAAGGATGTGGCCGGCCAGGATGAGGCCAAGGAGTCCCTGGTGGAGATCATCGACTTCCTCCACAACCCCCAGAAGTATACGGAAATCGGCGCCAAGCTGCCTAAGGGCGCGCTGCTGGTGGGCCCGCCGGGCACCGGCAAGACCCTGCTGGCCAAGGCCGTGGCCGGAGAGGCCAACGTGCCCTTCTTCTCCATCTCCGGCTCCGACTTCGTGGAGATGTTCGTGGGTATGGGCGCCGCCCGCGTCCGCGACCTGTTCAAGGAGGCCAACAAGATGGCCCCCTGCATCGTGTTCATCGACGAGATCGACACCATCGGCAAGTCCCGCGACAACCGCATGGGCGGCAACGACGAGCGGGAGCAGACCCTCAACCAGCTTCTGGCCGAGATGGACGGCTTTGACCCTACCAAGGGCGTCATCCTGCTGGCCGCCACCAACCGGCCCGAGGTGCTGGACCAGGCCCTGCTCCGCCCCGGCCGCTTCGACCGGCGCATCATCGTGGACCGGCCCAACCTGGCCGGCCGTCTGGCCACCCTCCAGGTGCACACCCGCAATATCCGTCTGGCCGAGGACGTGAACCTCCGCAAGATCGCCATCGCCACCGCGGGCACCGTGGGCGCCGACCTGGCCAACCTGGTCAACGAGGCCGCCCTGCGGGCTGTCCGCCTGGGCCGCAAGGCGGTCAACCAGGAGGATCTGCTGGCCGCCTTCGAGCTGGTCATCGCCGGCGCGGAGAAGAAGGGCAGCGTCCTCAGCGAGTTTGAGAAGAAGCTGGTGGCCTACCACGAGGTGGGCCACGCCATGGTGGCCTACAGGCAGAAGCACGCCGAGCCGGTGAGCAAGATCACCATCGTCCCCCATACCCAGGGCGCCCTTGGCTATACGCTCCACCTGCCGGAGGAGGACAAGCACCTGCACACCAGAGATGAGCTGCTGGCCCAGATCACCGTCTCCATGGGCGGCCGCGTGGCGGAGGAGCTGGTACTGCACACCATGACCAACGGCGCGGCCCAGGATATCCAGGACGCCACCGGCATCGCCCGCAACATGGTGGCCATGTTCGGCATGAGCGACGAGTTCGGCATGATGGCCCTGGCCTCCCGCCGCAGCCAGTACCTGGACGGCGGCTACGGCATCGACTGCGCCCAGGACACCGCCGCCGCCATGGACCGGGCGGTGCGGGATCTCATCGACGCCTGCTACAAGAAGGCAGTGGAGATCCTCTCCCACAGCCGGGAGGACATGGACAAGGTGGTGGAGTACCTGCTGGAGAAGGAGACCATCACCGGCGCGGAGATGGTGGCTATTCTGGAGGGCCGCGACCCTGCCCTGGCGGACAACTTCCCCGACCCGGACGGGAAAGGAACGGTCGGGCCCCCGGCAGAGCCCGTCTCCGACCCCATCCCCCTGAGCGGCGGCGAGCCCCAGCCCCCCAACGGCGGCGGCATGGAGTTCGGCCCCGAGGGCAAGCCCAAGGAATAAGCAAAAAGGAACCCCCGCGAGTCCGCGGGGGTTCCTTTTTGTGCCCGGTCATGGGAACGCCGCCCACTCCAGGCCGGAGGGGCCATCTGAAAAGGCCGCCCCCTCCACTTGGCGGGTACAGGTCCGGCCCAGACTGTCCACCGCCTCCACCAGCAGGAGCACCTCGTCCCCTGCCTCCACTCGGGTTTGACGCTGGAAATCTGATACATCGGCCTCCAGGCGGCCGTGCTCCACCGGAAGGGACTGTTCCCACTCCGGCGCGCCGTTCCGGTACTGGCGAAGGACGGCGCGCTCTACTGTCACTAAGGAGCCCTCGGGGGGCACACAGGCCGCCCAAATACTCCCGTCCCAGGTCCATATCCCGCCGGACAGGGTTCCGCCCTTCCCCTTCCGCGCCGTCAGCTCCAGCGGGGCCAGGGCTTCGGCGGTCACGGTCCACTCTCCCAGCTCCTGCCGGTACTCCGCGCCGGAGGGAGTGCGCGTCCGCAGCGTGAAATGGTACTCCTCACCCAGAGGAAGGCGCAGCTCCGCCTCATAGGCCAGGCCGTCCCGGTCGGCCCGGGCGGTGAATCGCTCTCCGCCCCCCTCCGCCGTCACCGACAGGCCCAACCCCGGCGCCTCCACCTCGGGGACGGCCCGGAGCCGCCAGCAAAAGGTGCCGTCCTCCCCCAGGGCGGCGACTCCCCGCTCCTCCACCTGCCACATCCGGCCGTCCGCCAGGGCGGCGGCCAAAAGCCGGCCGGCCTGGCCGCTTTGAAGGGTGTTCACCCTTAGGACCAGCACGACGCATACCGCGCCCAGCGCCGCCGACAGCAGGGGCCACAGCCGCCTTTTCCACCTGGGTACGGGCCGGGGCGGTTCGGCGGCCGCCGCCTCCTCTACCCCCAGCAGCACCCCTACCGGGAGGTGAAACAGGCGGCTCAGGGCCACCAGCTTGTCCACCTCCGGCACCGCGCCGTCGGCCTCCCATTTGGAGATGGCCTGCCGGGTGACGCCCAGCGCCTCCCCCAGGCCCTCCTGGGACAGGCCCAGCCGCTTCCGCTCCGCCTGAATACGCTGCCCAAGGGTCACAGGCCCCCCCTCCCCTCTCTGCCTCCCAGTATAGCCGAACAGGAGCCCCTTTGGCAACCAAGCCGCCGTTTCCTTTTGTCAACCGCCGGTTGCCCCTCCGCTCTCCGGGTCAAAGAAGGCCGCCAGCCGGTCTTGCCCGCCGAACAGGTTGTTGTACTGGAGGCGCTGGTAGTCCTCAATCCGGGCGGTGAAATCGTTGGTCTCCAGATGGCTGTAGGCCCGGCCCGCCGCGTCCGTATAGCCCACGAAGGTGAGGGCGGGCAGCTCCTCCTGGAGCTGCCACAGGAAGTCCCCGTAGGGGGTGCCCGCAATGCCCGCGTACCGCAGGAGGTACTGGCCCAGGAAGTTGAGGCTGGTCGTCTCCGGCCCCGTCCCGGGCAGGGGATAGTTGGCCCAGATGACAAAGGGCACATAGTATTTGCCCATATACTGCTCCATAGTCATCTGCTCCTGGGTGACGCCGTAGGCCAGATCGAGGAAGCCCTGCTCCACCGAGGGCTGGTGATCCCCGAACATAATCACGATGGTGGGCTCGTCAAAGACCCGGAGATACTCCACCAGGGCGCGGAAGGCCGCGTCGGTCTTGCCCGCCAGGGTGAGGTACTGCTCCGCCATGGGGTACTCCCCCGGCGCGTCGGCTACGGTGACCTGCGCCGGGTAGTCCGGCACGGTATAGCCGCCGTGGTTCTGGATGGTGACGTTGAACAGGAACAGAGGCTTCCCCTCCTCCTTGTGCTCAAGCTCCCAGATAATCTGTTCAAAGTCGGACTGGTCGCTGACGTAGCCGTGCTCGAAGGTCTGGGGCACATCCATGTCGTCGCCGCACTTGTAGGAGTCGAAGCCCAGCCGGGGGTAGGCCCGATCTCGCTGCCACGAGGCCCGCTCCCCAGGGTGGAAGGCCAGGGTGGAATAGCCCTCCGCCTTCAGAATGGAGGCCAGGGAGGCGGTGGGCCCCAGCACATACTGCTGGTAGGGGATGCTGCCCGAGGGCAGGAAGGCCATGGAGTTGCCGGTGAGGAACTCGAACTCGCTGGCGCTGGTGCCCGCGCCGAACACCGAGGTGTAGGCGTGGCCATACACCGCGTTGTCCAGGGAGCGGATGTAGTTGGTGACGCTGGCGCTGAGGGTCAGGTTTCCGTAGTCCTCAAAGTCGGCCCAGGACTCGTTCATGATGGCCACAATATTGGGCCGCTCCACGGAAACCGCCGCCGGCTCCGGCGGCTCCACGCCGGCCATGATCTGTTCCAGCCGCTCCGGCGTGACGTCCTCCGGCTCCTCCACCTCGAGGAACTCCGTGTTGCGGAGGAATACCGCCAGGCAGCCGCCAGCACGGTAGGAGCCGGCGGGGTCCCACACATCGGTCTTAACACCGAAACGCTCCAGCCGCCCGGTGGGGAACAGGAGCAGGAGGCAGGCCAGCCCCGCCCCCAGGCACACCAGCCGCAGGGGCCGCCGCGTTCCGGTGAGGCGCAGGCGGGCCTTGTGTTTCTCCGGATGGAGGAACACAACCAGGGCCGCCGCCAGGGCGACGGCCGCCAGCATCTGCCACGTGGGCGTAAAGCGGTAGCTCCCCGCCACATCGGCGGCGGTGCCCAGGGCGGAGAGATCCCAGGGCAGGATGGGGGTGCCCCGGAAGGACTGGACAAAGCAGTTGGCCGCGCCCCACGCACCGGAGGCGATGTGGATGCCGATGCAGCAGGGGGCGATGCGCCCGGTCAGACCACACAGGGGCCAGTACAGCAGGGCGATGCACAGGGCGTTGGCCAGCAGCGCCGGAAAGAGCATGGCCCAGGGCAGGACGCCGTAGGTGAACTGCATGAGCCAGGCGGCGGTGAACGGGGTCAGCAGCAGGAAGCCCGCCTGCCACAAGGTGTCGGTTGGAATCGAAATGCTTCGTTTCATGGGGTATTCTCCTGAATCTAAGGGTATAGTCTGTGATTATACCGCAGAATTTCCCCTCTGTCAAAAAAGGACGGACGGCGCCGAACCGGCGCACGTCCGTCCTTTTGCTGCTTTACGTCTCCTCCGGCGCCCCTGTGCGGCCGCCGAAGGCCTCGATGGCTCGCTCGTCGGCCTCCCGCTTCTCTTCAATGGCCTCTTTCAGTAACATGTCCTTGACCTTCATGAGGCGGATGGTGTTGGCGCGCTCGTTCTCGTCCAGCTTCATGGTAATATACTGGATGGCCTCCTCCATTTGGGGGATCTTTACATACTCCAGGGCGTTGACCCGGCGGCGGGTCTTCTCGATCTCCTCGGCCAGGAGCTGGGAGGTCTTTTCGATCTCCGCCAGGCGGAGCATATCCTGGAGCACGCCGGACAGGGCCTCCACGGCGCCGTCCAGTTCGCCGGAGGTGGTGGCGAAGCCGTAGGGGTAGATTTCCCCGGCGTCGTCGCTCTTGGTCTTGAAGTGGTACACCGGCACATTGACGCTCATGATGTTCTGGAAGGTCATGTCCAGCTCCACGCTCTGCTTGGGGTAGAGCAGGGCCTGCTCCAGCATCTCGGTGGACATGAGGGCGGAGGCCACGGTGAAGGAGCCGTGGGCGCGCATCAGCCCCTCCTCCACCCTCTTCCGCAGGGCCCGGTTCTCCCGCACCACGTCCATGAACTGCTTCATGAGCTCGTCGCGCTTGTCCTTGAGCAGCTTGTGGCCCCGGATGGAGGTTCTCAGCCGGGTTTTCAGCCGCGTCAGCTCCTGCCGGGTGGGGTTTACGTTAATCGCAGGCATGGCTTACCCCTCCTCTCCTTGCGCCACCATCAGACTTCAGAGGGGCCCCGCCGCGCGGGGACGGCGCCTTTGCGCCGCAAAATCGCCGCAGGCGATTTCCGCAGGGCGGATTCATTCCGCCCGAGGATGGGAAATCCCGGGGCCCCCATGCGGCCGGCCGTATGGGGTTCACGTTAATCGCGGGCATGGATTACCCCTCCTTTTTCGGGAGGTATTTCTCAATGAACTCCGGCTTGATGCGCTTGAGCTCCGCCTTGGGCAGGATGCTCAGCAGCTCCCAGCCCAGATCCAGAGTCTCCTCGATGGAGCGGTTCTCGTCGCTGCCCTGGGCCACGTAGCGCTTTTCGAACTCGTCAGCGAACTTGGCGTACTGGAGGTCGGTGGGGGACAGGGCGGCCTCGCCCAGGATGCTCATGAGCTCCTTGTTCTCCTTGCCGGTGGAATAGGCGGCAAAGAGCTGGTTCATGGTGCCCGCGTGGTCCTCCCGCGTCTTGCCGGGGCCCACGCCCTTGTCCTTCAGGCGGGACAGGGAGGGCAGCACGTCCACCGGCGGGATAATGCCCTTGCGGTAGAGCTCCCGGGAGAGGATGATCTGTCCCTCGGTGATATAGCCGGTCAGATCGGGGATGGGGTGGGTCTTGTCGTCCTCGGGCATGGTGAGGATGGGGATGAGGGTGATGGAGCCGCTCTTGCCCAGCTGCCGCCCCGCCCGCTCATAGAGGGTGGCCAGGTTGGTGTAGAGGTAGCCGGGGTAGCCCCGGCGGCCGGGCACCTCCTTCTTGGCGGCGGACACCTCGCGCAGGGCCTCGGCGTAGTTGGTGATGTCGGTCATGATGACCAGCACGTGCATGCCCTTCTCGAAGGCCAGGTACTCGGCGGCGGTGAGGGCCATGCGGGGGGTGGCGATGCGTTCCACCGCCGGGTCGTTGGCCAGGTTGGTGAAGAGCACCGTCCGGTCGATGGCGCCGGTGCGGCGGAACTCCTGTACGAAGAAGTCGGACTCCTCGAAGGTGATGCCGATGGCGGCAAAGACCACGGCGAAGTTGCCCGCGTCGTCCCCCAGCACACGGGCCTGCCGGGCGATCTGGGCGGCCAGGGCCGCGTGGGGCAGGCCGGAGCCGGAGAAGATGGGCAGCTTCTGGCCGCGCACCAGGGTATTCAGGCCGTCGATGGTGGAGATGCCCGTCTGGATGAACTCGTTGGGGTAGTCCCGGGCGGCGGGGTTCATGGGCAGGCCGTTGATGTCCCGGTGCTCCTCGGCCAGGATCTCCGGGCCGCCGTCGATGGGCTTGCCCATGCCGTTGAACACCCGGCCCAGCATGTCGCCGGACACCCCCAGCTGGAGGGGGTGGCCCAGGAAACGCACCTTGGACTCGGCCAGATTGATGCCCGCGGAGGACTCAAAGAGCTGAACCACGGCGTTGTCGCCGTTGACCTCCAGCACCTGGCAGCGGCGCACGGTGCCGTCGGGCAGCTCAATCTCCCCCAGCTCGTCGTAGGTGACGCCGGACACCCGGCGCACCACCATCAGGGGGCCGTTGACCTCCTGTATGGTACGGTATTCCTTGATCATTCCTCAGCACCTCCCCGGGCGGCGATGTCCGCGATCTGCTCCTCCATCTCCCGGGCCATATCGGCGTAGACGGCGGCGTACCGGTCGTCCGGCACGCTCTTGGCCCGGCCCATCTGCTCCCGGAAGGGGATGGCGAACAGCTCGGCGGTGGCGGCGCCCTTCTCAATGGCGGCGCGGCACAGCTTGTCGTAGTCCAGAATCATCTGGATCATCTTGTCCTGGCGCTCGTAGCTGGAGTACCAGTCCACCTCCATAAAGCCGTTCTGCTGGAGGAAATCCTCCCGCAGCATCTTGGCGGTCTCCAGGGTGAGCTGGTCGGCGGCGGACAGGGAGTCCTTGCCCACCAGCTGCACAATCTCGTTGAGGCTGGCCTCCTCCTGGAGGATGGACATGGCCTTGTCGCGGTTGACCATGAACTGGGGCCCCAGGTGCTCGTCATACCAGGGCTTGAGGGAGTCCAGGTACAGGGAGTAGGAGTTGAGCCAGTTGATGGCCGGGAAGTGGCGCTTGTAGGCCAGGGAGGCGTCCAGGGCCCAGAACACCTTGACGATGCGCATGGTGGCCTGGCTGACCGGCTCGGACAGGTCGCCGCCGGGGGGCGACACCGCACCCACCGCGGTCAGGGAGCCCCGGCGGTGCTCGTCGGAGCCGATGCACTCCACCATGCCCGCCCGCTCATAGAACTGGGCCAGGCGGGAGGACAGGTAGGCCGGATAGCCCTCCTCGCCGGGCATCTCCTCCAGGCGGCCGGACATCTCGCGCAGGGCCTCGGCCCAGCGGGAGGTGGAGTCGGCGATGACGGCCACGTCGTACCCCATGTCACGGAAGTACTCGGCGATGGTGATGCCGGTATAGATGGAGGCCTCACGGGCGGCCACCGGCATGTCGGAGGTGTTGGCGATCAGAACCGTCCGCTTCATCAGGGACTCGCCGGTGCGGGGGTCCACCAGCTCGGGGAACTCCCGCAGCACGTCGGTCATCTCGTTGCCCCGTTCGCCGCAGCCGATGTAGACCACGATGTCCACGTCCGACCACTTGGCCAGCTGGTGCTGCATCACCGTCTTGCCCGAGCCGAAGGGCCCGGGGATGGCGGCGGTGCCGCCCTTGGCCACGGGGAACATGGCGTCCACGATGCGCTGGCCGGAGAGCAGCGGGGTCCTGGGGGGATACTTGTGCTTGTAGGGCCGCCCCACGCGGACGGGCCACTTCTGCACCATGGTCAGCGCGTGCTTCTCCCCCTTCCCGTCCACCAGCACCGCCACCGTGTCCTGCACCGTGAAGGAGCCGGACTGGATGGACTCGATGGTGCCGGACAGGGTGGGGGGCACCATGATCTTGTGGAGCACCACACTGGTCTCCTGGACGGTGCCCAGCACGTCGCCTCCGGTGACCTTGTCGCCGGGCCTGGCCACGGCGGTGAAGTCCCACTTCTTCTCCCGATCCAGGGCGGGCACCTCCACGCCCCGGGGCAGGTTGTTGTTCCCCGCCTTCCGCATGATGCCCTCCAGGGGGCGCTGGATGCCGTCGTAGATGTTCTCAATGATGCCGGGGCCCAGCTCCACGCTCATGGGCGCGCCGGTGGTCTCCACCACCGCGCCGGGGCCCAGGCCGGAGGTCTCCTCGTACACCTGGATGGACGCCGCATCGCCGTTCATGTTCAGAATCTCGCCGATCAGGCGCTGCTCGCCCACCCGCACCACGTCGGCCATGTTGGCGTCCTTCAGCCCCGTCGCCACCACCAGCGGGCCGGAGACCTTGACAATTTTTCCGCTCAATGCTTCAACCTTCTTTCTCGTCGGCGCAAACTGCACATCCTTCGCGTCCCCGTAAACGGGAACGCTCACTCGTTCCGTTGCGCCTCCTCCTCCCCGCCGGACCCACTTCGTTGGGCTCCGCCGGGGGTCCGGACGGCCATAAAGGCCGCCCCTACCGCAGGGCGTTCCGGACGTAGGGGCGACCTTCATGGTCGCCCGTCCTTCCGGCCATTGCCGATGATCCGCTCCCTCGGCCTGCTCCGTCTTCGGCGCGGGCGGGTGTGGGCACCCGCCCCTACAGGGCACCCAACGCGTTATGGGCGTAGGGGGAGCTACAAAATATCCGCGCCCACGGCACGCTCCACGGCCCGCTTGACGTTGGCCATACCGATGCCCAGGGAGCCGTCCTTGCCGGGGATCAGGATGATCGCGGGGGTCAGCGCGTCCTTGTACCGCTCCAACTCCGCCTCCATGTGGGCCGCGTACCCCTCGGTCAGGTACACCACCGCGTAGTTCTCCTTCGCCAGAGCGTGAAGGGTGCGCTTTGCCTCCTCCGCGCTCTCCGCCGGGAACACGTCCAGCCCCAGGGCCTTGAAGCCCAGCACGCTGTCCTTGTCGCCCAGCACCGCGATTTTATAGTTAGACATAGGCCTCACGCAGCCTTTCCCGAATAGTGTCCGCGTCCAGCCCGGCCATACGGCCGGAGAGGATGGTGCGGATGGCGGTGAACTCCGCCTCCCGGGCGTACAGATAGCCTACCACCGCCTGCTCCCCAAAGGGGATGCGGCGGGCCTGGGCCAGGTAGCCCATCACCGCGTCGTCGCACAGCCGCTCAAAGGCGGTGAGCTCCCCGCTGCCGGGAGCGGTGAGGGCCGCGCCGGCCGCCGCCGCATCACTGAGGGGACCGGCCCGGAACACCGCCGCCAGATCATTGCCCTTGCCTGACGTGAGCACGTGGGCCTCCACATTTCCCCCGGGCAGGAGCACCTGGCTCAAAAAGTCGCTCCCCTTCCCCATCCGGGCGCACCGGACGGCGGAGCGCAGGTTGGCGGCGTCGATGAGCAGCCGCACATACCCCTCCAGGAAGGGGCTGCCCACCGCGCGGGCCGTCTCCGCCATCTCCGCAAAATAGGCCCGGTCCAGCACAAAGTCGGCCAGTTGAGGGTCATTTCCACCATTGAGGGTCTCCCGGGCCTGCACAACCGCCCGGCGGAAGGGGCCGGTGAACTCCCGCAGGCTGTCCCGCTGAAAGGCCTCCTTCACCTGGGCGGCGCTCCACCGCCCGCCCTCCATCAGCAGCCGGTCGGCGTCCGCCCCCACCGCGGCCCCCTTTACCAGGGCCTTGGCGTTGTGGTAGTCGTACTTCATCTGAAACAGCTCCACCAGCCGTTTGTCGGGTACTGCGCCGCCCAGCTCCCGGTACAGGGCCGCCCGCGCCGCCGAGAGCAGCTCGTCCAGCCCACGGTTGGTCAGGGCCGGCAGCTCCTCATAGCCGCACTCGGCCAGCACCTTCACCGCCTCGTCGTCGCTGCGGGCCTCCACCATCCGCTCCATCCGCTCCCGGGTCACCAGGCGGTTCTCCATCGCCCGCACGCGGGCTGAGATGGTCAAATAATCCGTGTCTCTGATCTTACTCAAGTTTTCGCCTCCCTATCGGAGCGCTCAGCCAAAGAGCACCTCCACAACCGTCCGGTCCATCTCGCCCCGCAGGAGGCGCACCAGTGTTTCAAAGGTGCAGTTCACTTCCACGTCCCCGTCGCTGAGAATCAGCCCGCCCCGGATGGGCCGGGTCTGGACAGACAGGGTCAAATGGCCGTCTCCCAGCCTCTCGTTGGCCTGGGTGACCACCTGCTTGCCATAGCGCGCCCGGTCCTTCTGGGACAGAATGACCTCCTCCCGTCCCGTGGACGACGCCTTCGCCGCCAGCCCCGCCAGCAGCCCTACGTATTCCTCGTCCGGCAATTCCGACAGTTGCTTTAATGCCGCGGCAAAGGCACGCTCCCTCATTTCCTGCTCGGTACTGAGCCGTAAATTGCGCGCCGCTAAGATTGCAGCATGGGAGAGGCGTTCTTCCCGAAGGGCGGACTCCCTCTCGCTGCGCTCCAACAGGGCGGTGCTCTGAATATACGCCTGTTCTTGATAAGCGGAGAGACATTCCTTCGCTCTGGCCCTGGCTTGGGCCAAAATCCGATCTGCCTCAGTCTGTGCATCAGCGATAATCTGCGCTGTAATCGCTTGGATTCCGTTCATTTGCTCCCACCTTTCTCCCTCGTGCTGCTCCTTACAGGGCGTTCATCAGCAGCAATACAGAGGCCAGCAGGGACAGGATGGCGTAAAACTCCACGATACCGCATAGAATAATTCCCTTCGCCCAGTCGTCCGGCTTTTTGGCAACCACATTGATGGCGGCTGCGGCCACACGGCCCTGATAGAGCGCGGAGAGCCAGCCGCCGAGGGCCATGGGGACACAGGAAACAAAGATGGTCAGTCCGTCCGTCACGGAGAGGTCGGTAATGCCGCCGGAAAAAGCGCCCATGGTAAACAGCGCAAAGAACCATATAACCAAACCATACAGGCCCTGAGTACCGGGCAGAACTTGAAGAATCAGGCATTTGGAAAAGT
>ERZ507747.120-NODE-120-length-12476-cov-4.47178_pt1 | contig 12476 bp, 10 predicted proteins | sample MGYA00513103_ERZ507747 | MGnify/ENA metagenome assembly ERZ507747 | reverse complement strand
AAATGATTTACCTGTAACATATGTAATCCTCCCTGTTTTCTATAAATTTGTAATGGTTCAAATATTTTGAACTGATACGGAAATTCTGCCGTTAAGAAGCTTTTGATGAGCCGGACGGCTGTTGTTTGTATGTATTTATTCTATCGAAAAAAGGGAATCGATTACAGATGAGTGAATGACAAGTTTGACATGATTTTTGTAAAGTTTTGCATTTGATGACAGATTTGTATTTTTTTAATTTAATAAAAACCGGAGAATGTCAAATGCATTCCCCGGTCAGAGTTCGCCTGTTAATAAGTCCCCGTTATAGATTGCATTTACCCAGCAATTCCATCACGGATTCACTTCCTTCCTGTGCGTATCTCCATACAGAAAGACCGCAGCCTACGTTTATCTGTAATTTGCGGGTTCCGGCAGATAATCCTCCACGTTATCCATCGTAACCTTAGAATAAGGCAGATAGATATACTTATCCTTCTCGAACTTAATATCTTCCATCCCCTTACCTGACACAAGGGCAACTGCCAGCTCTGCCATAGCCTCTGCCTGTCCTTCTTTATCGTTATATACCGTTCCGGACATTTCCCCGTCCAGGACTGCCTGGAGTCCCACATCCGTGCCGTCGATCCCAAAAAATACCGGAAGGGCAGATTCTGAATAATTCAACTTCTTGTAGGCATCAATGGCGCCCAGCGCCATATCGTCATTGTTGGCTAAAACAAGCTCTATCTTATTCTGGTACTGACTGATCAGCAATAACATCCTGTTCTGTGCCTGGGCACGATTCCAGTTCGCGATTCCATAGCTCAGTTTCTCCAGTTCAATGCCGTTGTTTTTCAAGGTATCCACCGCGTTTTCCGTGCGGATGATGGCATCCTGATGGCCGGGTTCTCCTTCCAGCACTACATACTGGATTCTGCCGTCCTTGTTGCGGTCTATGCGGCTGTCTGCCTGTATTACGTCTACTGCCAGTTCCCCCTGCATGACTCCGGACTGCTTTGCCTCTGCGCCCACATAATAAAGACCGTCCCACTGCATCAGATCCTCAGCAACGGGTTCCCTGTTAAAAAATATGATAGGCACATTATTATCCCTGGCAAGGTCAATGATCTCCGATGGGTCCGCCCGATCCACCAGGTTTACACAGAGGACATTACAGCCCGCGTCAATCAGTTCCTTCACCTGGTCATTCTGGGTCCTCTGTGAACCGGCGGCGTCCCTAAGTGTCACAGTGGTCTTAAACTCCTCACTTCCATAGTCACTGAGCTTTTCTTTAAAACAAGTGATCAGCTCATCCAGGAAGGTATCACTCTGATTATAGCAGATCACCCCCGCGTGAACCTTGTCAGACACAGCCAGCTGCTGCTCTTGGCAGGCACATAAGAGCTGTGTACTCATGCAGAAGATCAATCCTGCTGCCAATATGTTTTTTCCTCTCATACTATACCCCTGATTTCTTCCGGCCGCTTAAAGCGTACTCTACTGGCTCATTGTAAAAAGAACTTCCTGATTCTCTTTTGAAAACAGTGTATCCCTGCGGATCACCGTATAGGAAACAGTTCTGTTCTGCATTGTGTGAAAATAATCATCCAGACTTTCTGCCGTCTCGGTAAGACTTTGATATCCCACATTAAATTCATCGGGCACCACCAGGCATTCCGCAAAGCCTGTGTCCAGATAATAGACCGCCTCCGTGGAATTGCCGATTCCATACACCAGAGCTCCGTGCAGATTCTTGGCTGCAGAATATTTACCGGCTGTCCTCAGACTGTTGTCGTCCAGCGCAATGACAAAATCCACCCTCGAACGGAACTCCAGTGCATTTTCGTCTGTCTCCGAAAAGGAATCATATACAGACCAGCTTATCACAGCGCCTGTGTCTTTCAATCCAGCGAGAAATCCTTTCTCCCGGTTGGCTGCCGCTTCCGAATCAGCGGTCTCTGAGAGGATTCCCACTGTCTTACCTTCTATATTTCCGCTGTAATCTTTCAGCAGTTCCTCCGCCAGGGCCGTGCCCATGGCATAGTGGTCCGGCTCTGTGACCGGCAGGGCGGAGTCCTCTTTTTCCTTTGACGCTGTACACCCTGCCAGCATGACAGGAACTTTCTTTTCCACATCTCTTAACATGTTTTCCGTGTCAGCATCCGGAGCGGGCTGTACTATAATTGCATCTGCCCCGTTCTCAATCTCGCGTTCGATCAGGCTCTTTTCCTCCTCTGCAGTCAGTGTGCCCCCCGTGCTGACGACAAACATTTCTATTTTCCGGTCCTCCGCTGCCATTCTGAGCCCGTATTTGAATGCGGACCACTGGTTGTCATCAGAATTTTGGATGATCACGGAGACCTTGTCAAGATCCCTGCCGTTTTTCTCCTGAAGCATGACAAAGGCCAGTACAATCACCATTGCGGCCAGAACCGCTTCTATCAGAATAAACAATCTTTTGCTGTTTTTCATCTCTATTTACCCTGTGTTTTCCTGTCAATCATTTCTTCCCGACTGAAGATATAGCCCTTCTCCAGAATCCTGCTGTTTTCCTCCGTATAAGGAACCGCCGGCATACAGATGGAGACGGTGGTCCCCTCATCCGGTTCACTTTCAACGGTAAGGCCGTATTCTTTTCCAAAGAGAATCTGAATGCGGTTATTCACATTCACAAGGCCAACACCGGACCCGTGTTTATGTACCCGTTTGCTGTCCGTAAGGATAAGGCTCACCTCTTCCTCTGACATTCCGATTCCGTTGTCTGCCACCGAGAAAACAATATTTTCCCCTCTCATGGTTCCGGTCACCCTGATTTCTCCGCAGTCATCCATGCTGCTGACGCCATAGGCAATGGCATTTTCCAGAATCGGCTGTAGGATCAGCTTCACCGTACAATAGGAATATATGGAAGGATCCACGTCAAATGTAACGGAAAACGCGTTTTTATACCGGACCTTCTGGATATTCATATAGCTCTGGGCATGCTGCAGTTCATCTTTTACACTAATCACCGTGCGGCCCTTGGAAAGGCTGATCCGAAAGAGCCTTGCAAGCTGTGAGATCATAAATACAGCATCATCGTTCCGCTCCCCCTCCACCATCCACGTAATCGATTCCAGGGCATTGTATAAAAAGTGGGGATTGATCTGGCTCTGCAGAGCATCCAGCTCACTTTTTCTTCTTTCATTCTGTTCCAGCACAATTTTACGCATAAGGGTGTCAATCTGCTCATAGGACCGCTGTATGGAATCCCCCAGATGCCGGATTTCCAGGGAGCCTCCCGTATAAATCTCCGGCTTTTCCCCCGCCTCATATTCCATGACCGAGTTATTCAGTTTCAAAATAGGGCTGGAAATCCTGACAGACACAACGCGGTTGATGATCACAAGCATCATTGCCATCAAGAGCATGAGCACCATGATAAAATACCGGATATTGACCATTCCGTGTGTAAATGTGGAATAAGGGATCACTCCGACCAGCTTCCATCCGGTGTAGCTTATGGTGTTGACGATCACCTTGCGGTGTTCCCCCTCAAAGGTCTCGTCGTAGACACCGTCCTTGTATTTTGCGGCTGTTTTACTGTTCTCACTGCCGATTCCATCGCTGATCTGTATCTGCCGCATGTGATAGATAATTTCCCCGTTGCTGTCGCACAGATAATAATATTGTCCGTTGTTCAGGGTATTGATCTGTTTCATCATCCGGGAGATATTGGAATAATCCATATCCACAAGCAGGACGCCTAACTGGGAATCCCCCTTATTGGTCAGCTCAACCACACGGCTCAGAGAAATCACCCAGTAATACCGGAAGGTGCCGTCATCAAACAGGTTCTGGATATGGGGTGTGGAAAAATGCATATTTTCCATTTCCCCCATAGCACGTTTAAACCAGTCCTGCCTGGTCACATCCGGGTCCTCTTTCTGGGACGCAAGGGGTTCCGCTGCCATCAGGCTGCCGTAATTATTGTAAATGGCAATGCTGCGCAGGCTGTCTCTGTTCGCCTCATACAAAAGATTCATCCCTCTCTGGATATCCATATCCTGATTGGACAGATCATTTTCTTTTATAACGTTATAATAGACCGCGTCTGAAATCTGCCGCATACTGCCCAGGTAATCTTCCAGATTCTCTCCTGCCTGTTCCATCAGTTTCTGCGTGCTTTGTATGATCTCCTGCCGGGATAAAACGGAAAACCTGATGTACATCACGATCCCCAGGATCAGCATGATGGAAATAGATATAACGGAGATGGCAAACATGATCGTTGACTGTATGCCCCTGGGCTTCGCGCTTTTCAAACGTCCGAAAAACTTATTTTTCACTTTCTGTATGCTCCGTTCTGTACTTTGAAGGTGACACTCCAAACCGCCTCTTAAATACATAACTAAAATAGTTGGGATCTGTGTACCCCACACTCTTTGCTATGATATAACTTTTCTCATTTGTCTCGATCAGCAGGCGTGACGCCCGGTCCATCCGGTAATCCGTCAGACAGCCGATAAAGGAATTGCCGGTCTCTTTTTTAAAAATCGTAGAAAAATAGGAATTTGACACGCCCAGAACCTCACAGATATTGTCCAGTGAAAGTTCCTCATCCGAATAGTTGCTGCGGATATATTCCATGGCTCTGGATACAATGGATTTCGTGGACCTGCTTCTGGCACTGATCAATTTTTCACGGAAGGACAGGCTGAGATCAACGAGCCATTTCCGCAGCGCATCAGGCCCCAGATCAAGAAGGCTGCCATACAGTGTCCGCATATCCCCCGAAAAATCCTCCGGCGCAATATCATTATTTGCAGAAAATCGGTACAGAGCACTTACCAGTTCCATGATATCAATGTGGTGCTGCTGCAGGGATTTTGCAGGAAAAGAGATATGATCCAGATACTGATTGACTGCCCGGACAACATCATCGGCTGACTTTAAACGGATCATTTTAAACAGTTCAGACAGTTCCGCGTCGCTGGCGAAATCCGTTGTGCTCATCTCCTGGGGAGCGATCTCCTTCATATTGATCGCCCTGGAGGCACCATAGATCACCCGGTAGGAAACCGCCTCCCTGGCACCGCTGTAAGACTGGGGCAGATCCATGATATTTCTGCAGACCTGGCCGATTCCCACTGTGACCACAGCGCCGATGATACGATGTGCATATCTGCAGAACCTGTCACATTCATCGGTCAGTTCCGAGACTTCATATTCATTTTTAAGCTGTGCGATCAGGATGGTATTTCCCAGATAAGAAAAGCATTTTGCCTGCCACTTTTCGCCCAGACGTTCCCTGGCCTGGTTATGGACAGACGTGGACAGCAGCAAAGGATTCATATCCTTCGGCACCTGACTGGATGATGTATGTATGACAAGACAGCAGAAACATGGTCCCGGAAAAGAAATCTGATAATCTGTGAGATACTTCGGGATCTCATCTTCATGAATCCTTCCCTCCACCAGCGTGGAGTAAAAGTTCGCCTGCAGAAGAGGTAGGGACTCCATATAACATTTCTGCAGGATTTCCACATTTCGTTTTTCACTGATCTCCTGATCCAGTTTTATTTTGAGCTGGGTGAGCACATTGGTCAGTTCTATGGAATTGACCGGTTTCAGAATATACTCCTCCACCTCCAGGTGGACAGCCTCTTTCGCATATTCAAATTCATCAAATCCCGTGAAGATCAGGATTTTGGTTGCCGGATATTCTGTTTTAATGCGGTTGGACAGCTCCATGCCGTCCATGTAGGGCATTTTGATATCGGTCATCACCACATCGGGCTGGAATTCCTCCATCATTTCCAGGGCTTTCATGCCATTGTTGGCATATCCGATGACTGAGAAGCCCAGGCCTTCCCAGTTGATTTTTTTCATGATGACCTGGATCACTTCTTCCTCGTCATCTACCAAAAGCACTGCGTATGTATCCATATCTTTTGTCTCCATGTGCGTGTATATCCGCCTTGTATTGTAATAGTATAGCAAATCCAAAAATAAATGTAAACGTCAGCCTTTCCAAAATCGACCAAAAGGGTCAGAACAATCTCTGACCCTTTTGGCAAGTATATCTATTTATTTCTTCTGCACATATTTCAGACAGTCAAGTGTTACAGCCGCAATGATGATGATACCTTCAAATACAAACTGAAGGTTCGTATCAATACCGAGAATGGTAAGGGAATAGGTAAGCGCTGTGAAGATCATAACACCAACTACCACGCCTGAGATCTTACCGATACCACCGGTAAAGGATACACCGCCCACAACACAGGCTGCGATCGCATCCATCTCCCAGCCCTGACCATAGGCTGCAGAACCGGAGCCAACCATTCGTGCGCATTCAAGCCAGGAACCGAATCCGTAAAGAATACCTGCCAGAATGAAAGCCCCGACCGTTACACCGAATACGGAGATACCCGAAACTGCCGCTGCCTCCGGGTTGCCGCCCACTGCGTACAGGTTTTTGCCGAAGGTTGTCTTGTTCCAGATGAACCAAACAATTGCGATTGCTGCAACTGCCCAGATAATGATGGTGGGGAAACCGTTTAATTTAGGAATGATCATATTGGGTATCGTCGGCTCAATGGCACCGAAGGATACACCTTTAGTCGCGTATGTAACAAGTCCGAAGATGACCAGCATGTTCGCCATGGTCGATATAAACGGATGCATTTTAAATCTGGCTGTAAAAAAGCCTGCGATCGCTGTGAAGAAGGTACATAACACGATACACACCAACAGAGCCAGGATCACTCTCACACCAATAGGCATCCCTGTAAAATCAAACACATGTCCGAAAACCGCGCCTGTATTAATGCCCTGATGCATGATGATCGTTGCGGTTGTCATACCCATACCAACCATACGGCCAATGGACAGGTCCGTACCGGTAAGGAGGATCAGTCCGGCAACACCCAGCGCCAGGAACATCCTGGGGGAAGCCTGCTGAAGAATGTTCAATACATTGTTATAGGTAAGCAGAGGTACATTTTTTACCATAGGTGTGATCGCACACAGCATGATAAAGATCAGAATGATGGCAATATACAATCCGTTCTGCAGAAGAAAGGCTCTGCGGTTGAATGTATATTTATAATTTTCCCATTTCTGCGCTCTTGACTCCACAAAGGTGAATTTTGACATACGAAGCATATCAATCAGATGATATTTGTAGTTATATGCCATATGTCTTCTGTCTTTTACCTGCTGAAGGTCCTTTTCCAACTGCATTTTGGCGTCAAACAGCCGGTTCTTGTAAACATACTTTTCATCCTTTATCTCCTGATGATCCGTAAGTTTTGACATGATCTGCTGATGCTCTTTTTCCAGTTCCGCAATCCTTCTGCGGTGTTTTTCCTGGACGGCTGCTTTTTCCTGCTCACAGCTTTCTTTGACCGGCTGATAATAATCCCTGTCAAAATGCGTTTTGAGATATGCCTCCGCGTCGGAGATCAGTTTTGAAACCTCATCTTTATTTTTTGCCTCGACCGCCTTTGCCTTCTCCATCTCTGTCCGGATTTTGGCAATCTCGGCATCTTTCTCTTCTTTTGTAAAATTTCTGTCTCTCTTTATACTGTCGATTTTATTCTGAAGAGAGATCACTTTGTCTATTCCATCCACTCTGAAGCTGTCGATCTTTGCCTGAATCTTGCCGACATAATCCTCGATTGGCTGACGCAGCTGTATTTCCTGTTCAGCCGTAAGAATCTTACTGTTTCCTTTCGCCATATCCTTCCATCTCCCTCATTATAGGTATTTTGCGCTGAGTCTTAAAAGTTCTTCCTGATCTGTCTCTTTTGTGTTCACGATTCCGGAAAGGTGTCCGTTTGACATGACTCCAATGCGGTTCGTGATTCCCAGAATCTCGGGCATTTCAGAAGAGACAACAATGACGGTCTTTCCCTGTTTTGCCATGTTGATGATCAGCTCGTAAATCTCGTATTTTGCACCCACGTCAATTCCTCTCGTCGGCTCGTCCATCATGAAAATCTGGGGACCACGCTCCAGCCATTTTCCGAAAATGACCTTCTGCTGATTGCCGCCGGAGAGGCTTGAGATCATATCATCCGGGCCCATGCACTTGGTATGCATGATTTTGATCTCGTTTGCCGTTGCCTTGATCATTTTTGAATCGGAGAGTGCCACCCCCGACTTATACTGTTCCAGGTTGGCGATCGTAGTGTTAAACGTAAGGTCTCCTTTCAAAAAAAGGCCGTTTGCTTTCCGCTCCTCTGTTATCATGGCAAATCCATGTTCCATGGCTTCCTTGGCGCTGCTGAAATTCATCAGACGGTTATTAAAATAAACACGCCCGGCCGCCCTGGTGCGCACACCGAAGATGGTTTCCAGAAGCTCTGTCCTGCCTGCCCCAACCAGGCCGTACAACCCGAAAATCTCGCCTTCTCTTACGTCAAATGAAATATCCTGTAAATGAGGTTCAAACTTTGTGGACAAATGCTGAATGGACAGAATCACATCCTTTGGCGTATTGTCAACCGGCGGGAATCTGTTTTCAAGAGAACGTCCAACCATAGCTGCAATAAGTTCATTCATATCTGTGTCTTTGGAACTCTTTGTCATGACCAGATTACCGTCACGGAGTACGGATATCTCATCACAGATCTCAAAGATCTCATCCATTTTATGAGAGATATAGATCAGGGAGATTCCCTGCTCTTTTAACATTCTCATCATCTCAAAGAGCTTATCCACCTCCTGTACTGTCAGTGAGGATGTAGGCTCATCGAGAACGATCACTTTTGAGTTATAGGAAATTGCTTTTGCGATCTCACACATCTGTCTCTGTGATACAGACATATGACGCATGGACTGTGTGAGGTTTACGGTCATGCCCAGTTTTCTGAAAAGCTCTGAGGCTTCTTTTTTCATTCTGCCCTCGTCGATCACTCCCATGGAATTGGTGGGATAACGTCCGAGGAACAGGTTATCGATCACATTTCGTTCCAGACACTGGTTCAATTCCTGATGAACCATTGCGATACCGTTCTCAAGAGCATCTTTCGGTCCGGAAAAGCTCACTTCCCTGCCTTCAAGGAAGATATTGCCCTCATCCTTCTGATATGTACCGAAAAGACACTTCATCATTGTGGACTTACCAGCACCGTTCTCACCCATAAGCCCCATGACCGTTCCGCGCTTCACATCCAGGTTGATATGGTCCAGCACTCTGTTTCGGCCAAAGGACTTGCTCATACCGCGTATGGATAAGACGATATCATCTTTCTTATCTTCCATATATTTTTACTCCTGTATGATTTTTATAGTCATAAACAATAGAAAACATGCTTCGCAGGCTTTCTATTTTCGTAAATTATTAGGGAGAATTTCTTCTCCCTAATAGTCTGCATTTCAATGGATATTGTAACTACTCTTTTGCACGGTCAGCGCAGTAAATGCGCAGACCTGACTGAACAGTTACTGGATATTACTGATTAAGCAAGGATGTATAAGAAGCTGCATTGTCTGTCTTCACCATGTTGATGGCAAATGCATCGTACTGGCTTGGATTTCCGAGACGGTTTGTGATATTGGACTCTGTCTGTCCGTCACCGCCGATGTAATCCACATCCAGGTTAAGAAGACCATCATAGTTCTGAAGAAGCGGCTGGTATGTTGAGCTTAAGAAGTTATCGGATGCATTGTAGATGTCAAGCCATACCTTCTTTGTAGGATGTGAACTTTCCTCAAGCTGAGTGGAAACCGGCTCATAAACCTTTGTGGAATCTGTGAAGTCCTGGTAGTTGTCAGCAGTAACTGCTACATTCAGTGCGTAGTAGGAACGTTCGTCCTCTTTGTATACATATACGTCATCGCCCAGAACATTGCCTGCTTCATCCGCTGTACCGATACCGGTGTCAATGTCTGCTCCGTCAAGGGCGTTGCGCAGAACACGAAGGGTCAGGTATGCCTGAACATCTGCATGCTGGCTGATCGTTCCGCCGTATCCTTCCGCGATAGCTGCTACCGCGTCGTTGTTTGCATCGTATCCGAAGGTCGGAACCTTGTTGTCCTTTGACCATGCATTGAACATGGACATGCCCATACCATCATTATTGGAAACAACAACATCAATCTCCTCACCAAAGGAGGATGCCCATGTACCAATCGCATTGCCTGCTGTAGCCGCATCCCATGTAGCGCCTGCGGAGTTCTTCATCTCCTGGGAAGCCAGCTCACGGATCGTATAGGTCTTGCCGCCTGCTTCTATGGAACCATCCTGTACGGCTGCTGCTGATCCGTCTGAGTTTGTTCCGACCGGTTCACTGTTGATATCGCCGTCCTTGTCGATTCCTGTGCCAAGGGCTTTCCGAACACCTCTTGTACGAGCAATGGAATCATTATGTCCGATATCACCGATTGCCAGAACGTATCCGATCACGCCGTCACCGTTGCGGTCGATTTTATCAATATTTTTCTCGATGTAATCTTTTACCATTTGGCCCTGAAGCTCAGCGCCCTGGTTTGCATCGAATCCGACATAATATGTATTGTCATTATATGAAAGTGCTGTCATATCAAGTGCCCCGGTAGAACTGTTGGACGGCTGGCGGTTAAACCATACTAAAGGTTTGTCTTTGTTTGCCACGTCTGATGTCTCGGCTGCCGGTTCCTCTGTTTCTGTCTTTTTTGTTGTGTCTGTCTTTTCTGACGAAGAACCGCCAGAGCCGCATGCTGTAGCTGAAAGTCCAAAAAGTACCGCCATTGTGATCAAAACAATTTTTTTCTTCATATACTTATTCTCTCCCTTTCCTTTGACACTTTTTTCCGTGTTCTTTGTTTTTGTTGATATTGACAGTATATCTGATGCAGGAGGAAGAAAACATAGAATATTTTTCTATGAACATTAAAATTTTTAAGGTTGGGTTTGGTATTTGTGACAATAGTGTAGGTGTTTTTCGTGTAAAAAGGGCTGTGCATTGATTTTTTGGTCAATGCACAGCCCTTTATACTTCTTTATAATTTCCAATATATATTAATGCGTCAGATTAAAATCTTCATCGCACATTTACGAATAATTCTTCGGCATCAAAGTTGTCTAAAAGACGCTCTATACCGCCTTCAATCTCATATTTTAGACTTGTCAACTGAATACCTATGATATTCTAAAGTTATTCTGTTTATTATATCCGTTTGCAGTTACCATCGAAAACATATAAATCGTTCATGCCTACTGTATCTCGCACAAGGTTAGATAAGTCTATTCCGTTCCAAACAATATCAGCATATAGAGAACCTCTGAATTTATATGTCACATCCTCCGTGTTGGTCATTTCCAATATCCAATAGCCAACGTCTGTTTCATAAATCTTAATATACTGATTACTAAAAAAATGTGAAATGGCAATCATTAACTTTTCTGCTGACTCCTTGGTTATAGAGAAATTATTGTTCCTTGCTTCCTCATATTCTCCACTGACATTACCAAAATTATATCCGGAGAACCAAACTTGTCCTTCTGCATTAATTATAATATGCTGTTCCACTTCGTCATACGGTTCCGGTGGAGAACCATAACAAATATTATTTGAAATAATACACACCTTCTTCAGTGTTCCTTGAAACCCGAAAGGACTTCCTCCTGTAAGCACGGCTAATCTATTAAGAGCAAGCAGAAACCATATACGATTATTTGCTTCTGAAATCTCTGCGCCCGTGTATGCCCAATGGTTGAAATATCTCCACCGTGAATAAATAGCTGAGCCAAGCAATGGAATATCTTCAATATCATCTATAACTTTTTCCAATGCCTCATGATCGTAGGCTGCATTCCCGTATTTTTCAAAAAAAGTATGTCCGCAATCCATCTCAAAACCAAGCTCTGCGCAGTCATCGGCCATATTACGTTCAAACAGTTCTGAAAAATTAATAGTTTTGTCTGAGAATTTATCAGCCCATTTTACAGCAAAATTATGGATTTGTTTTATTTCATCCATTGTAATACACCTCCATCATTAAATTTATTTTTCAGCCATGCTGGTTTCAATCCACCATCCCTGTGCATCTTTGAAACCATTTCTTTTCATAAATGGCTCCAGAACAAGAATTTGCTTAGTCTTTGGTATTTCAACACCTTCTGCTTTTAGAATTTCAAAAATCATACGACGTAATTTATTTGCTAAAACAAACCATAAATCTATTTTTTCTTTTACCTTCTTATATTCTTCTGTGCCTACGTCAAAGTCATATGCCTCATCTTCTATCCACCATGCTTTATTTTCGACCACAGCAAATAATGCCGCCAAGTCCGACTCTGTATTGATATCATTGATGGCTTGTTCTACACATTCAATCGTCAAATTAGAGGGAAGTTCACTTTCCATTCCAAATGCAGCCTTTATGATCATTCTTTTTATGTAGCCTCCTTTTATTAAGATGATACATCCCCATCCATTTCTTTACTTAATTGATTCTACGTTCATAAATAACCGCATCCATTTCTTCGGCCTTACTTTTTATATAATTATGAAGCATATGAT
>ERZ507747.105-NODE-105-length-13171-cov-3.4849_pt1 | contig 13171 bp, 12 predicted proteins | sample MGYA00513103_ERZ507747 | MGnify/ENA metagenome assembly ERZ507747 | reverse complement strand
TGCCAACACAGGTTTAACGATACTGGATGAAAACAATGTTCGCTTTGGAGATCATGTCTTTATTGGTCCTCATGTCAGTATCTATACTGCAGGGCACCCAATCGATAAAGATGTGAGAAGACTGGACTTGGAATATGCAAAACCGGTTGAAATAGGAAATGACGTATGGATTTGCGGGAATGTCGTAATCAATCCGGGCGTGACCGTAGGGGACGATGTGGTGATCGCCTCAGGGTCTGTCGTCACAAAAGATATTCCAAGTCATGTGGTTGCAGGGGGAAATCCATGTAAAGTGATTCGTCCGATTACAGGGCAAGACAGAGAGAATTGGAAAAGACAGCTGGAAGATTATTTGAAAGAACGAGGTAAAAGAAAATAAAAACGATAAATAGATTCGTTTTTTGGGGGAATATTTTGTGAACTACCCATTACTTAAAGGGAGTGGGTTTTCTGGCTGAAAACTTATAAAAGATTTCTGAGGAAAGAAGGCAGTGGATGGAAATAATATGAAAATAATTGATTTGAGGAGGAGATCAGAAGAGGAATGAAATTTGTAGTGGAGCATTTATCAAAAAAGTTTGAGAAAAGGGAAATTTTGCGGGATATTCATTTTACGTTTGAGGAAGGAAAAATTTATGGGCTTCTTGGAAGAAACGGCGCAGGAAAAACAACGCTGTTTAACTGTCTGAACCGTGACCTGAAGGCAGACGGCGGGCGATTTTATTTTGACATGGGCGGAGTCTGTCAGGAAGCAAAGGCGGAGGATATAGGTTATGTACTTTCCACGCCTACCGTACCTGAATTTCTCACTGGAAGAGAATTTTTGAAATTTTTTATGGATATCAACGAGAAATCCATTGAAAATCCAAAAAGTATAGACGAGTATTTTGAGTATATGAGTATTGAACCAAAGGATAGAGACAAGCTGTTAAAAGATTATTCTCACGGTATGAAAAATAAAATGCAGATGCTGATCAATATCATTGCCAAACCCAATCTTTTACTGCTGGACGAGCCGCTCACATCCCTCGACGTGGTTGTAGCGGAGGAGATGAAACAGCTGCTTCGCTCGCTGAAACAAGACCGCATCACTATTTTTTCTACCCATCTTATGGATCTGGCGCTTGATCTTTGCGATGAAATTGTGCTGCTCAATCACGGGGAACTGGAGGTTGTGGAGAAGACGGATTTAGACAGCAGAGAGTTTAAAGATAAAATTATCGCAGCGTTAAGGGAGGAAGAACATGAATAAGACCTTGAAAATTTCTTTTGCCCTCAAAAATACATACCGTGTGAATGGAATTTTATTTTCTTTAAAGCAGATTCCGTTTTTAAAAAAAATACTGCCGTCGACAATATATCAGGTAAAGGGTTTTAAAATTTTGGCAAACGTACTGTCGGTGATATGGGAAATTGTCTCGATGTTTCTTGGAAAATTTCTTTATTTTTTGACGATGGTATGCGGCATTGGCATCCTTTACGAGAAACTGCCTGACAATCAGGCATTTTTACATATTTTACTGTTTCTTACAATCATCGGAAGCTTTTCCAATACCAATCTTTTTAATCCGACGAAGGACAAATATTATGCGATGTTTCTGCTGAGAATGGATGCGAGAGAATATACACTTGTCAATTATCTGTATGCAATGATCAAACTAGTGATTGGATTTCTTCCATTTACAATTTTATTTGGAAAAAGTATGGGAGTGTCATTGTGGCTGTGTGTGCTTCTTCCATTTTGCATAGCAGGGATGAAATTATTTGGTGCAGCTGTTTCACTGTGGGATTATGAGAGAAGAGGGTTTGGATTTAATGAGAACAAACTGTCCAAATATGTATGGGGCTGGATTGCTCTGCTTTTAGGTGCAGCGTATGGTCTTCCAGCATTAGGTCTTGCGCTTTCGGAGAATATCGCCGCGGTGATGTTTCTTCTCTGCCTTCCTCTTGGAGTGGCGGGCATGGCAAAGGTATTGACTTTCAGCGATTATCGTGCAGTCAATCAGGAGCTGCTATCAGGTCTGACAAATCAGATGGATTTTGCAGCGAAAGAACAAATTATAAAGAGAGCAAATGAGAATAAAATATCAACAGATACCTCGATCACAAGCAATCGGAATGGATTTGAGTATCTGAACGAATTGTTTGTCAAGAGACATAAAAAAATTCTGTGGAATTCGACAAAGAAAATTTCCTATGTCTGTACGGTTCTTGTCGCAGGCATATTGACGGTGAGCTTTTTGAAACCAGAGGTAAAGCCGGTACTGAACGAAATGGTGATGATGTGGCTTCCATATTTTGTATTTATTATGTATGCGATCAACCGTGGAACAGGATTTACACAGGCGTTGTTTATGAACTGCGATCACAGTTTGCTGACGTATTCTTTCTATAAACAGCCAAAGTTTGTACTGCGGCTGTTTCAGATTCGGCTTCGTGAAATCATGAAAATCAACGCAGTCCCTGCAGCTGTAATCGGCATTGGGCTGGCTCTTATTCTTTTTGCAACAGGAGGAACAGGCAATCCGCTTAATTATGTGATTCTGATTGCCTCCATTTTCTGCATGAGCCTGTTTTTCTCGATTCACTATCTGACAGTCTATTATCTGCTTCAGCCATATAATGCTGGAACAGAATTAAAAAGCGGTACATACCGTATTGTGATGACAGCAACGTATATGATTTGTTTTTTCATGATGCAGCTCCGTATGCCGATACAGATATTTGGAATTATGACCATTGTGTTCTGCGTGCTTTATAGTATCATTGCGAGCATTCTCGTTTATCGCTTCGCACCGAAGACATTTAAATTGAGAATATGAATTCTGATTCACATAAACAGTGAACAGCTGATTTGTATTTAAAATAAATAGCAGCAGTGACAGGCGCTGATCTCAAGAAAGCAGAAATAAAATAGAGATCAGCGCTTTTATCATGCCCCGTGGAAAATAGCAGATTCCGACTGCATGAGCTGTTTTCTATACTGCTGAGGAGTCATTCCGATTGAACCTTTAAAACGCTGAGAGAAGTAGCTGATCGAAGAAAAACCAGTGATTTCAGCGATCTGTGAAATAGAATAATCGGTGCTTCTGAGCAGAAATTTACTTTCTTCCAGTCTTTTCTGCAAAAGATAATGAATCGGCGAGATCCCATAAGTCTGTGTAAAATGATGAACCATGTAATATTTATTCAAATGTGCTGCATCTGCCAAGATATCTAAATTCAGAGAAGTCTTAAAATATTGGTCAATATATTCTTTGACAGCGGAGATTTCTTTGCTGGCTTTGAATTGAGGAGTGATCGTAATCTGCAGCTTTTCATGACGCAGCAGATAGATGAGAATAACATTCAGAAGATTTTGACAGAGGAGATCACGATAGTCCTTATTCTGCTGCATCTCACGCACCATAATATCAAGATAGAAACGGATGGAGGAATGGTCATTACGGCAGTTTACACGACCATATGTCATGGGAGAGCCGTCCGGATGCGTAAAAGTCAGTCCTTCCACGCCAAGAACAATATATTCCAGAGGTTCTGAACTGGAGGAATGTTCTGTATGCGCAATATTAGGGCTGATCAGGATCAAGTCGTCTGTCTGTACATCAAACGTCTCAGAATCCATCTGGAAATAACCTTTTCCTTTTCGGACAAAGAATAATTCTGTGAAATAGTGAGTGTGGGGGATGCTGTTCCAGTCTGTATCATATCGTGCTGAAGTGACGTACAGGAGCTGGCCGTGGAGGAGATCAGAATCTCCGGGAAGCATCTGCACGGAATAAAGTCGATTGCTCATATATAAAACCACAATCCTTTCAAAAAAACAGGGTTTAAAGTTTAGGAATATTGCTTTTTATAGTATGATTAAAATATAATACAAAAAGTAAAATTATGCAAGATAATGACGGAAAAAGACAAAAAAGAAAAGAAGATTTATCCAAAAAGCTATGATTAAAAAACAAAGTAAACAGAAAATTGTATAAAATGATTAATAAAAATATCCCATCTGAAAAAATATATGGAAAAATAGAAAAGAGATAATACAGCAAGATATATAAAATAATTAGCAAGAAAACGCTTTGAAAATAGAAAAAATATTGTTATACTAAAAACATGCAAAGGGGAATGGAAAGCACGGAATTTGTAACTACATTCCAGAGGGGTTTATATAAGTGTATTATTAATGTACTATCAAAAAGGAGGAAAAAAAATGAAAAGAAAACTGAGCATGGTTTTAAGTCTGAGTATGGCAGCTGCTTCACTGGCAGGAATGTCTACAGTATCTTTTGCAGAGGAAGCAAAAGAATTTGAGGGTCAGACACTGAAAGTAGCAGCGATTGAAACAGCATACGGTACAGAGATGTGGACAGAAGTATGCGCAGCATTTGAGGAGATGACAGGTGCAACAGTAGAACTGATCACAGATAAAAACCTGGAAGACGTGATCGGAAACAGCTTCCGCAGCGGAGATTATCCGGATGTTGTTCATCTGGCAACAGGAAGACCGGCAGCTATGACAGAGACAATGATCAAAGACGAAGCGCTCACAGATCTGACAGACGTACTGGATATGACTGTTCCGGGAGAAGACGTCACAGTAAAAGAGAAAATTGCAGGCGGATTTACAGACAGTTCTCTGACAAATCCATACGGAGACGGAAAAACATATCTTGCACCAATGTTCTACAGCCCATGCGGACTGTTCTACAACGCAGGTCTGTTTGAAGAAAAAGGCTGGGAAGTTCCTGAGACATGGGATGAAATGTGGGCATTAGGCGATACAGCAGCAGAAGAAGGCATTGCTCTGTTCTCTTATCCTACAACAGGATACTTCGACGCATTCTTCTATGCAATGCTGTATGAAGCAGGCGGACCAGAGTTCTTTGACAAGGCTACACATTATGAAGAAGGCATCTGGGATACAGAAGAAGCAAAATTAGTATTTGATACAATTACAAAACTGGCTTCCTACACAGAAAAATCTGTTCCTTCCAATGCAAACAATGATAACTACTTAAAGAATCAGCAGCTGGTTTGTGATAACAAAGCTCTGTTTATGCCAAACGGAAACTGGGTAATTGGCGAGATGAAAGATGCTCCTAAGGCAGAAGGATTTGACTGGGGATTCATGGCTCTTCCAGCGCTGACAGAAGGCGGAGATCGTTATTCTTTCGCATGGTTTGAGCAGATCTGGGTTCCGGCAGCAGCTCCAAACGTAGACCTTGCAAAAGAATTTATCGCATATATGTATTCTGATGAAGCAGCAGCAATCTTCGCAGAGAGCGGCGCTATTCAGCCTCTTCTCGGACTGGCAGATACATTAGAAGGCGACAACAAAACTTACTACAGCATTTATGACAATGGCGCAAAAGTTGCTCTGGGCGGATTTGCAACAACAGATGCAGTAGAAGGCGTAAACATTGCTGACACTGTATTTGGAACAATCAACTCTTTAGTAAGCGGTGACAAGACAGAAGAAGAGTGGATCGAAGCAATCAAAGCTGACAGCGACAAATTAAGAGAAGCATTGAAATAAAGACAACGCAGGTATAGAGCAGTTGTTATAAGAGAATAAAAAAGACCGGGTTCGTACCTCTGTCCACAAGTGAGGACGGAAGTCATAAAAACCCGGTCTTATTTACTCAAATGTTTTGACCTTAGGAGGAATCTTATGAAAAAAGGACGCAGACGAGCAGGTTTTTTGGCAATGTGCGTGGTGCCAGCGACAGTCCTGTTTATTATCTTCATGATTATTCCCACCTTTAACGTATTTCGTATGTCCCTCTATAAATGGGGCGGATATTCAAACAAGAAAACGTTTGTGGGACTGGAGAACTTTGCGAAACTGATGGATGACAGTAAATTTTTACAGTCATTTCAAAACACGCTGCTGCTGATTGTCATCGTGACAGTTGTTACGATGGGACTGGCGCTGATTTTCGCAGCAATCCTGACACGGGAAAAAATTAAAGGACAGAATTTTTTCCGCGTAGTATTTTACATTCCAAACATACTGTCAGTCGTTATCATCAGTGCAATCTTCAGCGCAATTTATGATGCAAACAACGGTATGCTGAACAGTATTATTTCTATCTTTAAAGGTGATCCGGTGTATTGGCTGGGTGATCAGAAAATTGTAATCTTTTCACTTGCAGCAGCTATGATCTGGCAGGCGATTGGATATTATATGGTTATGTATATGGCAAGTATGGCGAGCGTTCCAGTCAGCCTCTATGAGAGTTCCGCACTGGACGGGGCGACAAAAATGCAGCAGTTCTTTCAGATTACACTGCCGATGATTTGGACAAACATCCGTACAACACTGACATTCTTTATCATAAGCAGTATCAATCTGAGTTTCCTTTTTGTAAAGGCGATGACAAGCGGAGGACCTGACGGCAGTACGGAAGTATTCTTGAGTTATATGTACAAACAGGCATATACAAACTCAAGTTATGGATATGGTATGGCGATAGGAGTAATTATTTTTATCTTTTCCTTCGGTCTGAGTGCTATTGTAAATGCAATTACAAAGCGTGAAGCCATTGATCTGTAGAGGGAGGATGAAGAGATGAGAAAAAAAGCGAATAAAAAACCATTCAGCATCTACAAACTGTTTATCTATGTGGTGCTGATCGCTCTTGCTGTCAGCATTATTGTGCCGGTGGCATGGGTATTTATGGCCTCCATCAAACAGAACAGCGAATTTTATGGAAACCCGTGGAAACTTCCAGCAGGTTTTTACTTCCAGAACTTTATTGATGCGTGGACCACAGCGCGTATGGGCGAGTATATGTTAAACAGTGTGATTGTGACAGGACTTGCGCTTGCACTGCTGTTAGTGATTGCACTGCCGGCTGCCTATGCGCTGAGCCGTTTCAAATTCAGAGGAAGAAAGATTCTGAATGTGGCATTTATGGCGGGCCTGTTTATCAATGTAAACTATATTATTGTTCCTATATTCCTGATGTTTGTGGATGGAAATACATTGCTCAGAAAGATTGGACTTCCTCCATTTTTGCTGAATAATATTTTTGTCCTTGCGGTTGTATATGCGGCGACAGCGCTTCCGTTTACGATTTACCTGCTGTCCGGATATTTTGCAACGCTTCCGAAAGATTTCGAGGAAGCAGCATATATGGATGGCGCGGGATATACAAGAACAATGGTGCGGATTATTTTTCCAATGGCAAAGCCGAGTATCATCACGGTAATTCTGTTTAACTTCCTTTCTTTCTGGAATGAGTATATTATCGCTATGACTTTGCTGGCAGATCCGAAAGGCGGAAAAACACTGCCGGTTGGACTGATGAATCTGATGAAAGCACAGAATGCAGCGGCAGAGTATGGACAGTTGTATGCAGGACTTGTAATGGTAATGCTTCCGACATTGATCTTATATATTTGCGTTCAGAAAAAGCTTACTCAAGGAATGACGCTGGGCGGTCTGAAAGGATAGGGATTATATGGAATATAAAAAAGAACGTCTTATAATGATAATTTGTCTGGCTCTGTTTCTGGTGTGTATGTGGCTGATTGTTATGGGACAAAAAAAGATCAGCTTCAGCGGACTGGGAATGATGATGCTGGGATTAATCGGGCTTTTAGCTTTATTATGGTATTATAACTGGAGACACAGTAAGTAAGAATACAGTACAGGATAAGGAGAACCATGGAGAATTTAAAACGAAAAGGTCGTGTGACCATTCCTACAGATGTGGATGTAGTACCTGAGACATTAGAATTATTAGAGAGATGGGGAGCCGATGCAATACGAGACTGCGACGGCACAGATTACCCGGAAGAATTAAAACAGGTAGATGCAAAAGTTTACAGTACATATTATACAACGAGAAAAGACAATGCCTGGGCGAAAGCAAATCCAGATGAGGTACAGCAGTGTTACATCATGACCGGATTTTACACAGCGGTGGAGGATACATTGAAAATTCCTCTGATGAAGGGAATCTCAAAGGAACTGATGATGGCAAACACACGCGATGATATCCATCGCTGGTGGGAAGTAATGGATCGCTCTGAGGGCGTTCCGGTTCCAAATGCTCAGTGGGATTACGACGAGAAAGAGGGAAACGTGGTGATCAGGGAGGCAAAACCTTTCCATGAATATACTGTAAGTTTTCTGGCTTATCTGATCTGGGACCCGGTACATATGTATAATGCTGTGATCAACGACTGGAAAGATGTGGAACATCAGATCACATTTGATGTGCGTCAGCCAAAAACACACGCTTACAGTCTGGAAAGACTGAAAAAGTTTATTGAGGAGCATCCTTATTTGAATGTAATCCGATACACTACGTTTTTCCATCAGTTTACTCTCGTATTTGATGAACTGAAACGAGAAAAATATGTGGATTGGTATGGATATTCTGCTTCCGTCAGTCCGTACATTCTGGAACAGTTTGAGAGGGAAGTTGGATATCCTTTCCGCCCGGAGTATATCATTGACCAGGGATATTATAACAACCAGTATCGTGTGCCAAGCAAAGAATTCCGTGATTTTCAGGCATTCCAGCGTCGGGAAGTAGCAAAGATTGTAAAAGAGATGGTGGATATCACCCACTCTTACGGCAAGGAAGCAATGATGTTTTTAGGAGATCACTGGATTGGCACAGAACCTTTTATGGAAGAGTTTCAGACAATGGGCATAGATGCCGTAGTGGGAAGCGTTGGAAATGGTTCGACACTTCGTCTGATCAGCGATATTCCAGGGGTAAAATATACAGAAGGAAGATTTTTGCCATATTTCTTCCCAGATACGTTCCATGAGGGAGGAGATCCGGTAAAAGAAGCAAAAGTCAACTGGGTGACAGCGCGCCGTGCGATTCTGCGAAAACCGATTGATCGTATCGGATATGGCGGATATTTGAAACTGGCTTGTCAGTTCCCTGACTTCTTAGATTATGTAGAGCAGGTGTGCGACGAATTCCGTGAATTATATGACAATATCAAAGGAACAACACCTCATTGTACAGCTACCGTAGCAGTATTAAACTGCTGGGGAAAAATGCGTTCATGGGGATGCCACATGGTACATCATGCTTTATATCAGAAACAGAATTACAGCTATGCCGGAGTTATTGAGGCGCTTAGCGGCGCACCGTTTGATGTGCGTTTTATCAGCTTTGAAGATATCAAGAAAAATCCAAAGATGCTGGAAGAGATCGACGTGATTATCAATGTGGGAGACGGTGATACCGCGCACACAGGAGGAAGCTGGTGGGAAGATACAGATATCACATCTGCTCTCAGAAAATTTGTATACAATGGCGGCGGATGGATCGGCATCGGAGAACCGACGGGACATCAATATCAGGGGCATTATTTCCAGCTGGCTCAGCTGATGGGTGTGGAAAAAGAGACCGGATTTACTTTAAATTATGATAAGTACAACTGGGAAGAACACCCAGAGCACTTTATTCTGGAAGATGTTCAGGATCAGGTGGATTTCGGAGAGGGCAAAAAGAATATCTATGCCTTTGAGGATGCGGAAGTTCTGGTACAGAGAGAAAAAGAAGTGCAGATGGCAGTAAAAGACTTCGGAAACGGACGAAGCGTATATATCAGCGGATTGCCATACAGCTTTGAAAATGCGAGAGTTTTATATCGGGCTGTCCTGTGGAGCGCAGGAAAAGAAAATGAATTGCACACATGGTATTCTGAAAATGTAAATGTTGAAGTACATGCCTATGTAAAAAATGGAAAATTCTGTGTAGTAAATAATACATATGAACCGCAGGATACCGTGATTTACCGCGGAGACGGCAGCAGCTTCAGACAGCATCTGGAAGCAAATGAGATTTTATGGTATGAATGTTAGTGAAAAAGAAAAAATATACGGAAATGAGGTATCAGTATGGTAAAAGTGTTGGGTGCAGAGGGACTTTCTATAGAAGAAGTATTGCAGGCCTATGACTGGAAAGGTCAAGTTGAGAAGGTATGCAGATATGGTGCCGGACACATCAACGATACTTTTGAGGTAACGGCTCAAAATCCGCAGGAAGGTCCCTTAGATTATATCCTGCAGAGAATCAATAAATCTATTTTTAAGATTCCGGAACAGGTGATGGAAAATATTGTAGGAGTCACCGATTTTTTAAGGGAAAAGATTGTTGAAAGAGGCGGCGATCCAGAACGGGAAACACTGACCGTATATAGAACAAAAAATGGACAGAATTGTTATAAAGACAGCCAGGGAGAGTATTGGAGAGTATATCTGTTTATCGAAGATGCCATCTGTCTGCAAAGCGTGGAAGAACCTCAGCAGTTTTTTGAAAGTGCGAGAAGCTTTGGAAATTTCATGAATCAGCTGGGCGAATATCCGGCAGCAGCATTGCATGAGACAATTCCTGATTTTCACAATACGCCTGTCAGATATGAAAATTTGATGAAGGCGGCAGAGAAGGATGTAATGGGACGTGTGGCTTCTGTGGAGAAAGAACTGGAGTTTGTCCGCCAGCGCAAGGAAGATTGCTTTTACCTTGTCCGCCTGCTTGAGCAGGGAAAACTGCCGCTGCGGGTGACGCACAATGATACAAAGCTGAACAATATTCTGCTGGATTCCAAAACACAGAAAGGAATCTGTATTATTGATCTGGATACGATTATGCCGGGACTTGCAGCATATGATTTTGGAGATTCGATCCGTTTTGGAGCAGCAACTGCAGCGGAAGATGAACCGGATCTTTCAAAAGTACATTTCGATCCGTCATTGTATCAGACGTATCTGGAAGGATATCTTCAGGGCGCAGGAGATGTACTGACGAGACAGGAGATCGACAGTCTGCCGTGGGGAGCGAGACTGATGACACTGGAATGCGGAATGCGGTTTTTGACAGATTATCTGGAGGGAGATCATTATTTTAAAATCAGCAGACCGGGACACAATCTGGACCGCACGAGAACTCAGCTGAAACTTGTCTGGGAGATGGAACAGTATTTTAAATAAACTGTATCCAGACAGGAGGATAGCAGAAAAATAGATAAAAGCACAGCAAAGAAATTCTCTGCTGTGCTTTTGCTGTCACGCCTCTTTTTTCCAAAGTCCGTGAAGATTGCAATACTCATATGCGGCAACCAATTTTTCGTGTTGTGTCAGGAAAAATTCTGCATGAGGCTTTCCACCGGGGGTCAGATATTTAATCTGCATTCCAGTTTCTGTCTCGATGGCAATCCACTCAATATGATGCTCTTCCGTCATGGGATGCTCTGTCTCACCGACCATGACAGTGACATGAGTTCCCTCTGTTTTAATTACAGGAATATGCTTTTCACGCTCTGCAGCGGCAGCTCCGGGTTTCAACTCCTGAAGAGAAAGCTCACTGCATGGAACTTTTTTATGATCTAAGAGACTGAAGATTGCTTTACAGGACGGGCATTCATAAAATTTTGCTGTCATAGTTATTTCCTCCTTATTGATGATGTATCTGTATCGTTCCGTGTGTAGTATGCACAGGTGACAAAAAAATCATACAAAAAAATTAAAAAATGAAATATGGGTTATAAGTTTATGGAAAAAAAGAAGCTGAATTACAAAGAATTTATAAAAGAAACGATTATTTTAACGGTGGCAGTTGCGATCATCGCATCAGCAGTATACTTTTTCTTAGTTCCAAGTCAGACTTCGGTCAGCAGTATTTCAGGGCTTGGAATTGTGCTTTCTAATTTTGTGCCGCTTTCTTTGTCAGCAATCACAATGATTTTAAATGTGGTTCTGCTGATCATCGGATTTCTGACATGTGGGAAAGAGTTTGGGATCAAAACCATTTATACCAGTATTTTACTGCCGTTATTTCTGGCATTATTTGAAAGGATATTTCCAGATTTTGTATCTATGACAAACAGCCAGGAGCTGGATGTGATCTGTTATATTCTTGTCGTGAGCGTGGGACTGAGTATTTTATTCAACAGAAATGCCTCATCAGGCGGACTTGATATCGTTGCAAAGATTATGAATAAATATCTGCATATGGACTTGGGAAAAGCGATGTCGCTTTCTGGAATGTGTGTGGCGCTCTCCTCCGCCCTGATCTACGATAAAAAAACAGTAATTCTGAGTATTCTTGGAACGTATTTTAATGGTATTGTGCTGGATCATTTTATCTTTGGACAAAATATAAAACGCAGAGTCTGCATTATCACAAAAAAAGAAGAACAGCTCAGAAAATTTATTATTGAAAATCTGCACAGCGGCGCCACGATCTATGAGGCAATCGGGGCCTACAATATGGAAAAAAGAAATGAAATTATTACGATTGTTGATAAAAGTGAATATCAAAGACTGATGAACTATATCAATCAGGAAGATCCAGACGCTTTTATCACTGTGTATACGGTGTCGGATATGCGCTATAAACCAAAAATATAAAGATTTCCAGATAAAAAGAAAACAGAATAGATGAAACAATAAGCAGAAAAAGAGCGCAGATTCAGATGAAAATTTGCGCTCTTTTCACTCCATTTTATAAACAAGAGTGCGGAAAGCCTACTCTTTTAGGTGAGGGATGGATAGCACGATTAATTTTATAGTTTGTTGCGTATGTTTTTGCTGTTTTTATACATACATTGTGGTATAATGTACATATGGGAAATAATTATAGATATACAAGTACAACTGTATCTTTGATAAACTATCATTTTGTATTTTGCCCTAGATACAGAAGAAAAATTTTTCTGATACCTAATATAGAAAAAAGATTTAAAGAATTGGTCAAATTAAAGTGTAAGGAGTTAGAAATAGAAATTATAGCTATTGAATGCGATAAAGACCACTCTCATATGTTCTTAAATTGCCTGCCTACATTAAGTCCATCCGATATTATGCAACAAATAAAAGGATATACAAGTAAAATTCTTAGAGATGAATTTTCGGAGTTATCTAAAATGCCTAGCTTGTGGACTAGAAATTATTTTGTTTCAACGGCTGGCAATGTATGTAGCGAAACGATTAAAAAGTACGTAGAAAGTCAAAAAAAACGATATTAAATGGAAGATATACGAAAAAATCATTATCTCAAAGATGGAACGATTTCAATGGGATACAGGCAAAAAGAATTTAAGTAGTATTGCAATTTAAAATAATAAAAAAGGTTTCGACACGAGCCTTATACTATCAGATCGGAAGAGCGTCGTGTAGGGAAAGAGTGTAGAT
>ERZ507747.97-NODE-97-length-13642-cov-3.85655_pt1 | contig 13642 bp, 14 predicted proteins | sample MGYA00513103_ERZ507747 | MGnify/ENA metagenome assembly ERZ507747 | reverse complement strand
ACCTTTATATCCGCTATAAAAAGTTCCTAGCATCGTTATCAATGCTCCGACAGACCAATATTCATGAGCTTTCATTCTAACATCTCCCTTTGTGTTAATTTTAATATGTACCGTTTGATGAAATATGCAAACAGGAATTTGGAACGTGCTTTATAAATTTTTTCCGATCCCCTCAAGTTCGTTCATGGAATCCTTGTTTTTTTCAAGTTCATCTCTGGCTGTTGCATAATATGATTTTTTGAAAAGCATATCCCATGAAAGATATTTTGCCATACAGTCAAACTGCTTATCAATCAGCTCATACTGGATACTGTCTACGGGAGAACCGCCTACAACAATCGTGCCAACTTTTTTATTTTTTAACTGCAATCCACGGCAGTAGCACTTATCAATGATAAGTTTCAATTGTGCTGACATTCCCCACCAATAAACTGGTGTAGCAAAAAGAATCATATCTGCGGCAGCAATTTTATCAATTGTAGGATTTGTATCATCCTTATCGACGCATCCCTTAGAGCATTGACAGACACCACATCCCTTGCATGGTGCAATGTTGAGTTTGTCAGGTTCAATGATTTCAATTTCATTCTTTTCTGATGCTCCTTTTATAAATGCATTGATTGCTGTCAGCGTGTTTCCTTTTCTGGCACTTCCATTAATGATTACAATTTTCATGCGTGTATCCTCCAACTTCCGATTTCATGATATCATTTCTAATACAGATTTTACCGTATTTTTCAGATTCAGTCCATCTTTTAATCCCAGTCGATAGAAAAATTCTTCTGTTTCTGCTCCACTGCTAAAAATTGCATTACAGTATTCCGTAATCACTTCTTCCTGTTCTTGGGATAACGTTTCCAGTAATTTCTGGTATTTCTTATCAATCTCACTTACTGGCTCTTTATCCTGCTTTAACTTCCATTCTGAATATGCTTTCCCCATATGCTCTGTAATTGTCAGATTCACAAATTCCTGCACTTCCTCGGATATGGTGCTCGCAGATTCCTGTTTATCTTTCTTTTTATCATTTGATTTTTCAAGTGTCGTGTCATCAATATAACGAATGATTTCTCGAATATTTGACTTCATCGACTGCAGATATCCTTTCATCAGCACAGCTACTTTTCTAGCATCCGATTTTTCGGTTTCTTTTTCCAGCATATAAAACTCTTCCAGTTCTTTCAGAATATCCATCCCTGCTTTCATCTGAAATTCCACCTCAAGCAAATCATCCATCACTTTATATAATTCTTCCATTGTTTATTTCTGCCTTTCCATATAGCGCCACTATATTTTCCACAATCATCCAAAAATAAATTCCTGTAATCCACATTTCACAACTTCAATTACTGCAACTATCCCCATACCGATATGTGGGAGTAGAACAAACACTACTGTCGTAATAATCGCTGATTTCATTGTCCAGTCCGTACTGATTCCAAACCCAATACTCAAAACTTCTGTCACAACAGAGATTCCGGCTATCAGATAGCAGAATCCAGCAGATAACCCAACCAGGAACACCAGCACAATATTCACCGCTGCAAGTACCAGCCAAACAGGAGCTGCAATAATTCGAAATGGCAGTTTTATCATAAATCTCAACATAATTCTTCCTCCTACTTTGTGCCCAGTGGACACAAGGTTATTTTAGCATATCTGCCAGATATGACTATCTCTTTTTAAACTTCGTGCCCAGTGGGCACAAAGTTCTTACCTGTCTGGAATATCCTTCCCCCAGTACATGTCATGTCGAACTTCAGCATCATAAAACTGATTGATTGTTGCAGGAGCGTTATACAATACCGTCAGCATATACTGCCGGATATTCTTCACTTTGCTTGTACTCCTGTCAAGACTGAAAAACACATACTGGATGTGTTCATACCCGACTTTGAGCAAACGGCTCTTGACCACTTGTGTAGGCACAGCTTCCCCATTGATCTGTTGATATGTCTTTGTCGAACATATTGCATCCAGCATCAGCTCTACCAGCTCTTCTACTCGTCCAGTTCCATAGCTCTGACAAAGGATCTCATATTCGATATTATCATGAATTAACTGTCGATACTCATTTCTCTCCTGTATCCTATCTCTCCCTTTCTCTTGTTCAGATAGATATTGATAAGATTCATTCTCACTAAATTCAGTATAATTATATTCAGTATTATTACAGTTTGTTTTTGAAACTTCTTGAAGTTTGTTTTCTAAACTTCTTGAAGTTTGTTTTTCAAACTCCTTGAAGTTTGTTTTTGAAACTTCTTGAAGTTTATTTTTCAAACTTCCTGAAGTTTGTTTTTCAAACTTCTGTGTATTTACGGGCTTTTCCGGCTCTTTTTTCGCATATTCTTCTATTTCTGTCTCTGTATTTTCTTTTCTCTCTGCTACATTTTCCGGTGTTTCTTCCGAATCAAAGATTGCTGGCTCATCTGGATATTCTGTCAGGCTGAAATTTTTCACGTAAATAACATTTGTTTTTCCAAGTCCGATTCGCCTCTTCTCAATCAATCCAATCCCTTTTTCCTGATCCAGCTCTTTTAGACAATTCACAGCCTTATTCCTGCCACAGTTAAGCATTTCCATAATCTCTTCCACCGAAAAGAAAATATATGCCCTGTCCTCTTCATCAAACCACCGGTTCTTGATGGACAGTGACATCCGGTCTAACATCAGTCCGTACAGCACCTTTGCTTCGCAGGAGAGATTTTTAAAATATTCACTTGTAAACAGCAGTTTGGGAATACGATAAAAACTGTACATATCGCATTCCATTCCTTGAAAATAATGGAATGTTGCTCTTATACTCATGACACATCCCTCCCTTCGTACTTATCAATGATTCTGATTGCTCCATTCCTCCAAAAGCTGACATATAACAGTCCGTATCTTCTGTTCATCATACTCTGGAGGAAAATACTTCTTAATTTCATCCTGTTTTAATGTTACCGTTGTTTTCTTTTTACGCTCTCCTATAACCAGGAGCCGCACAATCTCTTTTGTCAGCGTTTTTTCTTCTCGATGTTGCCTTATTTTTTTTGCCTGTTCCAGACTTGGATATTTTCCGGTACTCTCATGCACTTCCTCCACCATCTCCTGTTCTGGAACCGTAAGGTAGGAAAGCTCTACACCTACCTGCAATCCGATCACATCACGATCTACTGCGTTTAATAGGTCATTCATCAGATAAGTAAGCCGGATATAGCGATACACCTGCCTTGCACTGTCATTTGCGTTCTTTCCAATGTCTTTCGCACTGATACCGCCTGATGTTCCCTGATGATTCATTGCTTCCATCTTCATACGGTAAGCAAATGCCTTTTCACTTGGGAGTATATTAGGTCTCTGCAGATTGCTGTCTACCATCGCACGGACAGCTGTATCTTGATCCATATTTCTGATAATAACCGGAACCTCTTTAAGACCAGCAAGTTGTGCCGCATGTCTCCTTCTGTGACCGGCGATGATTTCATATTCACCATCACCCAGCGGTCGTACCAGTAATGCTGTAAGAATTCCCTCTTCTTTCACACTTTCCACCAGTTCCGCCATTGCCTCATCATCATTTACTTGAAATGGATGGTTCTCGAAAGAATGTAAATGCTCAAGTGAAACCTGCTGGATATCGTTCGTTTCTTCTCCTCCTCCAAGTAATTCATCATAAGATGTCAGTTTTATCTTCGATGCACTTCTACCTTTCATCCAAAAGCACCTCCTGTGTCATCTGCCAATATGCAGCCGCTACTTTTCCTTTTGGATCATGCTCAAATATGCTGATTCCTTCCGCACTGATTTCAGCTGCTCGTACTGAAAATGGAATACTCTGTGGAAAAATCTTAATCTGGTTTCCATATGTATCAAAAATCAGATCAGATATATCTCTTGCATAGTTCGTTCGGTTATCCACCATTGTGATCAATATACCTCCAATTTTCAGTTGTTTGTTAAGCTGTCTTCGCACCTTTCCTATCGTCCGTATCAGCTGTTCTAGACCCTTTACAGGAAGATAAGCCGCCTGGACAGGTATAATAACTGCATCGACACTGGCAAGTGCATTGATCGTCAGCATTCCAAGTGATGGCATACAGTCAATCAATATATAGTCGTATTCTTCTCTCATTCTTTCTATATATTGTTTTAAGACAAGTTCCCTGCTCATAATATTTACAAGTGAAACTTCCATTCCAGAGAGTTCGATGTTTGCCGGAATCAAATCAATTCCTTCCTGGTGATGTAAAATTCCCAGTGTATTTTCAAATAGTTCATCTTCTACAATCTTTGTCAGAATAGTAGCCAGTGTGATTGGTAATTCATCTGGGTTATGATACCCAAGACTTGCTGTCATACTTCCCTGCGGATCATTGTCAATCACAAGCACTTTCTTCCCTGCTTTTGCAAGTCCGACTGCCAGATTCACGCAACTTGTTGTCTTGCCAACCCCGCCTTTTTGTGAACACAATGCCAGCACTTTACAATCCTTCATTACTTTCTCTTCCATCCTTTTTATCCTCCCATAAATAACTTGAACCTTTCAGCATCCATAATGCTGCTTCCAAAAATGCAAGATACCGTTCTGTCATACTATCAAGAACCGGTTCTGAAATAACTGGTTTTTCAGACTTCAAATCTTTTGCCACATCCTCCAAAACCAAACTCATTTCCTTCATTTCTGACCGGATAATCTCAATTGTTTCTTTCTTTCCAACAACACATACATGATTGTAAATGCATGATCGGACGATATAATCCTGTTTTTTCATTCCGCTCACTTTCACTCGTTCTTCAATTGTTGCTTTTTCATAAGAATTCACCCGAAAAGAAATGGTCGTTGTGTTGTGTTTTCCATGTCTGTCACCAGCCATCGCTTATTCCTCCTCTTCCTCATGTTTCTTATCTAGCAAACCTGCTAATTTACTCTGTGTAGACGGATACAGATGTGAATAAGTGTTCAACGTGGTTTCCACCTTTTCATGTCCAAGGCGTTCTGCAATCTCCAATGGAGCCACCCCCATATCAACCAGCATACTGGCATGGGAATGGCGGAGATCATGAAGTCGTATCCGCTTTACACCAGACCGCTCGATTCCGGTAGCCATACAATGTTCCATATGCGATTTGGTAAACCGAAAAAGTCTTTCCTTTTTCATAATTCCATACAAATGACTGCAATACTCCCTAAATTCCTCTGCAAGAAAATCCGGCATCGTAATCACACGGATACTCTTTGGAGTTTTCGGCTGCGTGATCATATCCTTTCCTTTCAGTCTCTGATAAGATTTATTGATTGATATGGTTTTCTCTTCAAGATTGATGTCATTATAAGTAAGTGCAAGCAATTCACCGATACGCATTCCGGTCCAGTACAACAAAAGAAACGCCATTCTTGTCTCCGGCTTATCACTTACTGTTTCCAGAAAAGCATTGAACTCTTCCTGCATCCAGAAGTCCTTCGGTTCTCCTTTACTCTTGCCAATCGCTCCTGCCTTCCTGCAGGGATTATCCTGCAGGTTATAATACCGCATTGCATAATTGAAGATTGCAGTCAGCTGGCAGTTCACTGTTTTCAGATAAGTAGGAGAATATCCTTTTCCATTCTTATCCTTATACGTCAGCAACTCATTCTGCCATGCACGGACGTCTGCCACCGTAATTTCACTGAGAATCTTCTTTTCAAAATAAGGCTTGATTTTCAGGTCAATAATATATCGCTTCGTGTACATAGTGTTTTCTCTGAGACGGACATCCATATCTTTGTAATAAATCTCCAGAAAATTTCCAAATTCAATATCCACACCCTGGCTCTGCTGTTGCAGGAAATCTCTTTCCCATTCCTTAGCTTCACCCTTGGTCCTGAATCCTCTTTTCTGTTTTCTTTTCCGATTTCCCTGCCAGTCTTTGTAATAGACCTGTACTTTCCAGTTTTTTCCTTCTTTGTAAACCCCCATTGCTAATCCTCGACTTTCATGCCATAAATCTTTTCTGCCAGGAATTTCGTAGAGATTTTTCCAGCTACTACAATATAGCCTTTTGCCTTCAATTCTTTGTTGTATTCTCGCATCAGACTATATGCATAAGTTTTTGAAACTCCAAGAATTGCACACACATCATCCACATCCATATACATTTTTTCCTGCATCATACTCATACCGCTTTATCCTCCTTCAAATACTGCTCAACATGTTCCAGACCATAGATCTTGTCCTCTACATAGCGGGTTGGCACCCGACCGAGAATCACATAATAGTTCTTGCTTGCCAGATCGGCATTCATTCTTTCCACTACCCGGTAAGCAAACGAAACTGATAATCCAAAGAGTTCTGCAATGTCTTCCACTGATAAATACATTTTTCTCTTACGCATGAAACCATTCCTTTCCCTCTTCCTGTGGAATCTCACAAGTATCTTCTACTCCGTAGAAACGCTTCACAAAATACTTTGTCGGAACTTTTCCTCTAAGCGTCAGGTAGCCCTGTTCTTCCAGTTCCTTGTTCAGATTTCCGATGATTTCATAAGCCGATGTCTGTTTTACTTCCAGAAGTTCACATATATCGGCTGCCTTTAAAAATAATTTATTCTGCATAATCAGTACCTCCTGTGTTTTGAATATTTATCTCTTCATATACTCTGTACTGGCAGATGCAAAATCGGACATCATTTTCCGAAATTTATCAAATTTTCTTGTTTTTTAATTCTCCATCAGTGTGATTACTGTGTCATGGAGTTTAAGCTCATCGAAAGTAAAGAACCTTTCTGTGGTATCTGTTTTCTAAATGCAGGCAACAAAAAAACAGTCTGCCTTGACGAAAATCACTTCAATCAAAACAAACTGTTCTTCATATTTACTCTAATTTTATTTTATGAGAATAACCGATTTCACGAAATTTGCAGGTGAATCTGGAATATAAACAAGAGAAAAAAATAATTTTTAAACTCCATTTGCACTCCATTTGGTCTTTTCGACACCCCGCAAAGCCTTTATTTATGGGCTTTTCCGCGATTTTTCAAGCTACTCAAACTCTATTGTCGCTGGTGGTTTTCCCGTACAATCGTACATTACCCGATTAACCCCTTTGACTTCATTAACAATTCTGCTTGTTATTTTTCCTAGCACTTCCCATGGAATATCTGCTGATTCTGCCGTCATAAAATCTGTAGTCAACACTGCTCTCAGCACAACTGCATAATCATATGTTCTGCCATCTCCCATGCATCCAACCGTTTTCATATTAGAAAGAGCTGCAAAATACTGTCCTAATTCTTTATGAACGCCTGCTTTTTCCAGTTCTTCTCTGTAAATAGCATCTGCTTCCTGAACAATACGAACTTTCTCTGCTGTCACTTCTCCTATAATACGCACACCTAATCCCGGACCTGGAAATGGCTGGCGATATACTAAATATTCCGGCAGTCCCAACTCTAGTCCTGCTTTTCTGACTTCATCCTTAAAAAGCATTCTTAACGGTTCAATAATCTCCTTGAAATCTACTGTCTCAGGCAAACCTCCCACATTGTGATGTGATTTTATAACTGCCGAGTTCCCAAGACCGCTTTCAATAATATCAGGATAAATTGTTCCCTGTACTAAAAAATCAACAGCGCCGATCTTTTTCGCTTCCTCTTCAAAGACACGAATAAACTCTTCTCCGATAATTTTTCTTTTTCTTTCCGGTTCCTCTATCCCTTTTAATTTATCATAAAAACGTTCCTGTGCATTTACACGGATAAAATTCAGATCATAGTTTCCTTTCGGTCCGAAGATTGCTTCTACCTGATCTCCTTCATCTTTTCTGAGCAGACCATGATCCACAAATACACATGTGAGCTGTTTTCCAACTGCTTTTGAGAGCATTACAGCCGCCACAGAGGAATCCACTCCGCCGGAAAGAGCACAGAAAACTTTCCCATTTCCTACTTTTTCGCGGATTGCTTTGATAGAAGCTTCCACGAAAGAATCCATTTTCCAGTCTCCTTTGCATTCGCAGATCTTATAGACAAAATTTGAGAGCATTTTTGCTCCCTCTTTTGTATGAAGCACTTCAGGATGAAACTGTACCGCATACAGCTTTTTCTCCGGCATTTCCATAGCAGCCACCGGACACACAGATGTATGTCCAATAATTTCAAATCCCGCCGGTGCTTTCTCTATATAATCAGTGTGGCTCATCCAGCAAATCGTACGCTCGGAAACATTTTCAAACAACTTTGATGAATTGTGAATATTCACTTCAGTTTTTCCATACTCACTTACTGGTGCTGTTGCCACTTTTCCACCTAATAAGTGAGCCATAAGCTGTGAACCATAACAAATTCCCAAAATTGGAATTCCTAATTCAAAAATTTCTTTCGAGCAAGTTGGTGAATCCTCTGCGTAAACACTATTTGGTCCGCCTGTAAAGATAATTCCCTTTGGATTCATCTCTTTTATCTTTTCAATGCTGAGTCTGTACGGATGCACTTCGCAGTATACCCCGCATTCTCTGACACGTCTGGCGATTAACTGATTGTACTGACCACCAAAATCGAGTACGATTACCACTTCTGATGCCACTGTTTTTCCTCCTTCATATTAAGTGTGTCTTATCCTTCCGTTCTGTTAAAACCTTAAAACACTGCTTTATTCCTTTTCTTTCAGACTTTCCATCGGTAAAATACCCGCTGTTTTTCCTGTTTTCTTAAAAGAATAGAGATTATTATATGATATGAAATTAACCTTGACAAGTATTTTTTCAAAAATTACAAATGATTTTTCTCTGAGGCTGCCAGTCGGTTAATCTGTGTCGCCATATATCCCGCTCCAAAACCATTGTCAATATTTACAACGGCAATTCCTTCTGCACACGAATTTAACATTGTTAAAAGTGCGGAAAGTCCTCCAAAATTTGCACCGTATCCAACGGATGTCGGCACTGCAATAACCGGCTTATCTACCACTCCTGCTATGACGCCTGGCAAAGCTCCTTCCATTCCGGCTACAGCAATAATACAGTTTGCTTTCTGGATTTGATCCATTTTTGAAAAGAGCCGATGAATCCCGGCAACTCCCACATCATAAATTCTCTCAACCTTACTTCCGAAAAACTCTGCTGTCACTGCTGCTTCCTCTGCAACTGAAATGTCAGATGTTCCCCCTGTGCAGACAGCAACCATCCCTATTTTATCATGTTCATCAAAAACAAGAGACATTGTATGTGCTGTCGAGTTATAAACCACCTCCGGCACAGCTTGTCTCACAAACTCAAACTGTTCCTGTGTCGCTCTTGTCCCAAGCACATTACTCTTTCGCTTTGCAAAACTCTCATATATTTTTGTCAGATGTTCTTGTGTCTTTCCTGCACAATATACGACTTCCCCAAATCCAGAACGCAATGCACGGTGATGATCCAACTTTGCAAATCCTAAATCTTCATATGGAAGTGTCTTTAAATATTGCTCTGCATCCTGCAGAGATATCTCATTGTTTTTTACTTTTTGCAGCAATTCCTGAATTTCCATAGTTCCTGTCCTTTCTAATTTTTCTTTGTGAACTGCCTTTATTATAAAGCAGAAAGTTCTGTATTCACAATCTTCAAGCAAATTTATTTCCTATATATTTTACTTATTATACGCAGAATTGATTTTTCCGTAAAGCGTATTCATACTAGTTTAAGATCATAAATCCTATCAAATATCTGTTTCTTATTATTTATTTTCAAGAATCTATTGAACAGCCCCTGCATCTTCGTTATACTGTCCTCATGCAGAATTTCAATAAAAAATAAAGCGGATACACGGATTGGAACCATTGCAGTCAGTCGGGATTCGTCAGGAGAATACCGAGGTTCTTTCAGCATTGCTTCCGAGGAACCATTCCGTCCGTCCCTTACCAAAACGGGGCGTCAGCATGGAATTGATTTAAATTTAATTGAGCTGATAAATGCTTCCAATGGAAATGCTTCTCCAAATAAGAGGTTTTATAGAAATACACAGACGAAGCTAAACAGCAGCGCAGACTAAGTCGTATGGCAAAACGAAGCAAGCCCGAAAAGTGCGCCTACTATATCCAGATAAGTTTGTACTGTGTTTTATCGGATCATTACCGGCCACGTTCCACAAGCTCCTGACTTTAATCAGGAGAAGTTGACAATATTTTTGAACAGAAAGGAAGATTTTCTTGAACGAACAATTAATTTCTTATTTTGACTCTTATGTAAACGATGGCATCTGTATCGCATTTTCAGGCGGGGTAGACAGCTCTCTCCTTTTAAAAGCAGCCTGCCTTGCAGTAGAAAGAAGTTCCCTTCCCATGAAAAAACGTGTTCTCGCTGTGACATTTGAGACGCGTCTCCACCCGCACAGTGACACGGAAGATGCTGCAAGACAGGCAGAACAATTTGGAGCATTTCATCGTGTCATCAAGATTGATGAATTTTCAAACCCAGAAATTGTAAAAAATCCGGTGAACCGCTGTTATCTGTGCAAACATTTTCTGTTTGAGACGCTAAAAAAAGAGGCTTCTCTCCTCGGATATCCCCATTTGTTTGACGGAAGTAATCTGGATGACACAAAATCATATCGTCCTGGTCTGGCAGCTTTGCAGGAATTAGGAATCAAAAGTCCCCTCATTGCCCTCTCTTTTACAAAAGCAATGGTCAGAGAAGCGGCAAAAAATTTTGGACTTTCCTCTTCTTCCAAACCTTCCGCTCCGTGTATGGCAACCCGGCTTCCCTATAATACTCCGTTTGACTATGAACTTTTAAATCGTCTCCATCAGGGCGAAACCTTTCTGCATAATCTTGGCTTTTATAATGTGCGGCTCCGCTGTCATTCTAATTTAATTCGTATTGAAGTGGATCTTTCTGATTTTTCAAATCTTTTACTGCAACGCGAAGAAATATGCAGATATTTAAAATCTCTTGGATTTGATTATTTAACATTAGATTTGGAAGGTTTTCGATCCGGCAGTATGGATCAAAACGTAATGCGCAGCCATATAATTCCATAAAATAATGTTCTCATCCGATAGAAATAGAAAATCCAGAAGCATGGCACCACCATTTTATATTTTATGAATCTTTTCATTTTCTTTTGTAAAAGCAGCAGCACTCCTCCCTGATCAATCTAAAAAAGCAAAGAAGGCAACTGTTTATGATCTGTATCGTATACACAGACAATATTTTTCAGTTGTCTTCTCTGATTTATTTTTTATTCTTTCTATTTTATTCTTTCTATTTTTTCCAGCTCTTCTATCAATGCCGTTCTTTTGTTATAACGTTTTTTCCAATTTTCTATGATTTGGCCTGCAATTTCTGATCCGCCGGGATATTTCTTCATTTTTTTCAGATGTGCAGCCAGATCTCTGTATTTTTCCCGTCCTGTCATATCTGATACGGCAGATAAAAGGCAATCTGCATACAATCTCAACATTTTCTCTGGAAATTTTCTGTGTAAAATCTTCTCATACTGATCTAAAATTTCTAAATGTTTTTCCTGCTTCAGCTCCTCCATCAGCTGTGCATACATCTTTTCTTCTGCCATGATTTTATAACGGAAATAAGGAAGATTCACGTCTTTTAAAATTTCATCTCTTATCTCTTCCCATTTTTCTGCATCTTCCTGTTTGACGGTACTGCGGATTTTTCTCCAGAGCTCCACACTCTCCTGATGATATCGAATAAAATATAAAATCATCTGATCTAAATATTCCTTTTTTCTGCCCTGCTGCTGGTAAAGATCAGCAAGCAGTCTGCAATATTTCTCCTGACAGTCATTTTGCATTTTGTCCATTTGAATACTTTCACAGATTAATTGTTCTGCCGCCTCATACTTGTGTTCCTGCAATTGTTTTTGTATATCCATCTGCCGAATTTCAGGTATATTCCAAAATTTTAACTTATATTTTGTACATTCTTCCTCCGGATAAGATAGCTGCATCATGATCTGGAGTCTTTGAGCCAGATCTCTGCCGTGTTTTCTTTTCATCCATTCCTCTTCTGCATCTTCCTCTTTTTCGATTTTTTTATCCAGCAGTTTCAGTTTTTTCTCCAAAAATATTATTTCCTGAAAACACTCTAGCAAAAAATCATACATTTTTTCTGTCATCAGATTTACGGTTCCTTCTGACAGATGTTTCTGCAGCCACTCATAAATGTCTGTTTTTAATTTCTGCTCTTTTTCCTGTTCCAGAATTCTCCCTAGTCTGCTGAAACACTCCTCTGCCAAGATGCAAATCAGCTTTTCCGAATCACCGCTTTCTGTTATACAGATCTTATCCCATATATAGGAAAGTAATTCAAAGGCTTCTCTTCTATTTTCGTATACAATCATCCTGTCTATTTTTTCCTGAAGCAGAACTCTCATATCCTCGCAAAAAAGCCCTGTATTCTTGAAATTTATAAATCCATACTCATCACTGTATTTTAAAAACATTCCATTGATCTCATTTTGTATTCTCATCCATTCTTTTTTGGATGCCTGACCAGTCAAAAACATCCGCAGTTCCCGCTCAAATATAGAAGAATCCGTCGCTATTTTCATCAAAAATCTTTGCAGTTCTTCTTTCGATGATTCTTCCAGCAGCTCGTTCAGTTCTTCCAGATGATTCGTTCTCTCTTTTTCCCATATCATCTGCCTTTCTTCCAGTTCATATAATACTGCCGCCATATGCTTACAATATTGTCCTTTGTTTTGAACATAAAAGCAGTCACAGCTCATTTGTTCTATGAATTGTCCCTGTATGTCAATCTTGACATGATATTTCTGTTCCCCCCGAACAATTGCCTCATATCCATGCGTCGTTCTCCGTATCTCTCCCACACGCCCTTCTCTCAGACACTTTTTCCCTCTTTCTAAGATATGCGGCAGAAAATACCTTTTCCAGTTTGATTCCATAACTCTTTCTCCTTTGTTTTTCTAATTTTCCTCTCTATAACTATACCATAAAAACTTCAAAACGTATTTAAGATTATTGTGCCATATGCAGATGGAGATATTTCTCTCTTGTCGCATTCCCCCCTCGTATATGGCGTTCTGACTTATTTAAGTCCAGTACTTTTCTGGCTTCATTCGCAAGAGCTGGATTAAATGTCAAAAGACGTTCTGTTACATCCTTATGTTTGGTCGTTACTATTTAGAGCTGTTTTATTTTCACATTCGTCTTCCACTAAAATGCTTTCATTTAATCCCAAATCGCCTAGTAAACGAAGGTAAATATCCACATTTCCATCTTTGTCTACTTCTATTTTCTTAATCAGTCTCTTTAATTGTACGTTGGTCATCTCATGAACATCTGTAATATCCTCAATCTGCTTAAAGGTATCATTTAAGATTTTTTCCATCTGATCTCCTTTTGTCAAATTGCTGGATACCATTTTCAATTCATTTTCCAGACGATTCAGTTCTTGGCGAGTACCACCCAACTTATCATTCAATTCTTCTCTTGAAATCAAATCGTCGGTATACATATCCATATATTTCTGTCGCAGTCTCTGTAATCTGGCAATCTGCAAATTCAGTTCCTTCTCATACTCTGCATTTTCATCTTTCGCTTTGTACACTCTTTGAAATTCTTTCACAACATAATCGATCACTTTATTTTTTTGTTGAAGAACCCGATTAAAATATTCCTGTAAAACCTTAATCAATTCTTCTTCATCTACAGCAGTTTTAT
>ERZ507747.89-NODE-89-length-14280-cov-4.15142_pt1 | contig 14280 bp, 16 predicted proteins | sample MGYA00513103_ERZ507747 | MGnify/ENA metagenome assembly ERZ507747 | reverse complement strand
ACAACCATTACCGTTACTACAGTGGAAGGCAATAAAACAGCTACCTGTGAAGTAATCGTAAAAGAAACACCTGTAGCAGTAACGGGCGTAGGGCTGAACACTAATAAAGTGGAACTTTCTGTAGGGGAAGCCAATAAACTGGTGGCAACTGTAACACCAGAAGCGGCTACAAATAAAGAAGTGACATGGAACAGCAGCAAACCGGAAGTAGCAACGGTAGACAAAGAGGGTAAAGTGGTTGCACAGAAACCCGGCACCACAACCATTACCGTTACTACAGTGGAAGGCAATAAAACAGCTACCTGTGAAGTAACCGTAAAAGAAATACCCGTAGCGGTGGCAGGCGTAGGGCTGAACACCAATGATTTGAAACTTTCTGCAGGGGAAGCCAATAAACTGGTGGCAACCGTGACACCCCAAAACGCAACCAATCCTAAAGTAAAATGGAGCAGCAACAATCAGACAGTAGCAACAGTAGATGACGATGGCAAAGTGATTGCGCAGGCACCCGGCACTGCAACCATCACCGTTACCACAGAGGATGGTCAGAAAGCTGCAACCTGCACAGTGACGGTTCTGTCTGTTGATAAGACAAAACTGCTTGCGCTGTACCTGGGAAGCGGTGTTCTGTTGGCAACACCGACTTCTGCTGACGGCAGCGATATTCCTCAGGACCAGAAATGGGTGACAGCAGCTGAGAAACAAGCTTTGCAGACAGCAGCGGACAGTGCGAAAACAGTTTATGATAACACCAACGCAGACCAGAGTACTGTAGATACCGCATACCGTAATCTGCAGACAGCTGTTACCACATTCCAGAAAGTCATGAAACCTGGCACCAAGACAGAAACCCCAGCAGCTGATTCCTTCTGGAGTCTTTGGTAAACTTTACACATCAAGAACATTTCTTTCGGCGGCAGGCAACTGCCGCCGTTTTTCCGTCCAACAAAAAAACATCCCCTCTTTTTTAGAGGGGATGTTTTGCTTTCCAGAAAGTCTTATTTTCTCAGGTCTTCCATGAGCTGTGTTTTGCCTTCTGTCTTTTCGTCTTTCATTTTGATGACTTTGGCAGGGGAACCAGCTACAACAGCGCCTGCGGGTACGTCTTCTGTTACCACTGCGCCTGCTGCAACAACAGCGTTTGCGCCGATGCGTACGCCTTCCAGTACCACTGCGTTTGCGCCGATCATAACGCCGTCTTCAACGATAACGGGTGTTGCGCTGGGGGGTTCCAGAACGCCTGCCAGCACTGCGCCTGCGCCAACGTGTACGTTTTTGCCTACAGTTGCTCTTGCGCCCAGAACAGCGTTCATGTCAACCATGGAGCCTTCGCCGATTTCCGCGCCGATGTTGATGACAGCGCCCATCATAACGACGGCATTTTTGCCGATGCTTACCCGGTCACGGATGAATGCTCCGGGTTCGATGCGTGCTTCCACGCCAGTGATGTCCAGCATGGGAACAGCGGAGTTTCTTCTGTCGTATTCCATCGCGCAGTCAACGATAGCGTCTTTTTTGCTGTCCAGCAGAGCCTGTACGGCAGCGTGGTCGCCCATGAGGATCCAGAAATCCCCCTGACCGAATACTTTCACGCCTTCTGCGGATGCGCCGCTCAGGTCGCCTTTTACATATACTTTGACAGGGGTTGCCTTTTTGGCTTCCTTGATGTATTTCGCAATTTCATAGGGATTGGTCATATCATAATCCATGGGTAAATCTCTCCTTTATCTTTTGATTTTTGTATTTGCCTTTTATTATATACGAAAATGGGGAGATTTTCCACAGAATTTGTATCCTTTCCAAAGAAAGATGTCTGTGATACAATGAGAACAATCAGAACAAAGGAGGAAAGCCAATGGAAGCGTATTTTCAAAACATGGTAGAAGAACTGCGGCAGATTCGCCGCGATTTGCATAAAATCCCCGAACTGGGGCTGAAGGAATACAAAACCTCCGCCTATATTCGGGAAAAACTTACGAGCTTCGGCATTACAGAGCTGGAAACTTGGCTGGAAACAGGCGTGGTGGCAGTGATTCGGGGCAAAGGCAAGAAAGAAGCGGTGGCATTCCGTGCGGATATGGATGCTCTGCCCGTGACAGAACAGACAGGCTGTGACTTCACTTCGGAGCATGTGGGCTGTATGCATGCCTGCGGTCATGACGGCCATGTGACTGTGCTGCTGGGCTTTGCAAAATATTTGCAGGAACATAAAGACGAACTGGAAAACGATGTTGTCCTTATCTTCCAGCCAGCGGAGGAAGGCCCCGGCGGCGCACAGCTTCTGGTGGATGCGGGACTTTTTGAAAAACATCCCGTTCGCTGTATCATCGGCTGTCATATCTTCCCCCAGGTTCCTCAGGGGAAAGTGGCTTGCCGCAAAGGCGCCATGATGGCAAGAAACGGGGAAGTGGATGTGCATATTTACGGGGAAAGTGCCCACGGCGCACAGCCCCAGCTGGGACATGATGCGGTACTGGCGGCAGGAGCAGTCATTACAGGGCTCCACACCATCCTGTCCAGAAACGTATCCCCTCTGGACAGCGGCGTATTGACATTCGGTGCCATCCATGGCGGTGAAGCCTGCAACATCATCGCTAAGGAAGTGAAGCTGGAAGGCACCATGCGTGCGTTCAGCGATGAAGCCTATGAAACCATGACAAAACGTGTGCAGGAAGTAGCTTCCGGCATTGCGGCGGGTTATGGCTGCAAAGGAGAAGCGGTGTTCCGTCACATGTATCGCGTGGTAGATAACGACCCCAAACTGGTAGAACTTTTGCAGGAAGTGGCAGGGGATGCTTACGAGGAAACACCCCCTTACATGTTGGCGGAGGATTTCTCCCTGTATCTCCAGAAAGTACCGGGGATGTTCTTTTTCCTGGGCAGCGGCAACGCGGAAAAGGGCTATACCCATTCTCTTCATAGCGCACAGTTCCAGTTTGACGAGGAAATCTTGGCATTGGGCGTGGAAACATACGCCAAACTGCTGAAAAAACTGGCAGAATAAAAAAAGGAGCCTTAGGAGCATCTTTATAAGAAAACAAAGCAAGCTGAAATCCTTATGATATAGGGGATTCCAGCTTGCTTATTTTTATAAGATTTTATTTTGTATGTTTTCTTCTGAAGATAGCCGTCGCAATTCCCCTTAAGAAATCGTGGAAAAGGAAAATCGATGTTTAAGGGGGATTTGCTTTTCGGGCTCCTTTTTGTGTGCTTATTTTTCCAGCAATCCTTTCAATGTCATCAGGTCCTCCTGATAGGTTTCGGACAATGCCCGATTGTAAATGATGGCTGCGGGATGGTAGAGAGGGAACAGGATTTTGCCGTCTGCCAGTGTGAAAGGCTTGCCGTGCCAATCCCCAATGACGGCTTTGGCATCCCCAGTGACCGCTTTCAGGGGCACATTGCCTAAAGTCACAATCCACTGGGGATTCACCACTTTGATTTCTTCCTGCAAAAAAGGAAGGAAAAAGGCGATTTCATCCTTGGAAGGAGGGCGATTTACCGCTTTTCCCGTTTTGGGGCTTTCCTTGGTGGGGCGCAGTTTTACCACGTTGGAGATGTAGATTTCTTCCCGTTTCAAGCCGATGGTTTCCAGAAAAGCAGACAGGTTTTTCCCTGCTTTTCCCACAAAGGGGCGACCCTGCTTTTCTTCATCGCCGCCGGGAGCTTCGCCGATCATCATCAGTCTGGGATTCTGGCAGCCGTCACCGAACACCAGTTTTTTTTCTGCGTAGGGGGAAGCGGATGCTGCTTCCTGCAATCTGGCACATAATTGTGTCAAATGGTCCATTTTTCGATCCTTCCTTTCCGGTTATCCACATGGTTTTTGGGTTATCCACAGAAAAAGTGTGGATAACATGGGTTGCCTGTGGACTATATCTTGTTTTTTCAAATTTATTTGGTGGAATATATTGAAAATTTGGTGTGCTTTTTGTTACATTTTCACCTTTTCCCACTTATTGTATCCTATTCTGTGTATAAATGGCAAGTTATCCCCAAAAAAATCCGTGGAAAACCTGTGGGGAAAAGTGGTCGGTTTTGTATAAAAAAAGACGGCAGCTCCCACCTTGTCAAGAGGGAACAACCGTCCGCAAACCTCATTCCTTTGCACGGAACATGAGGAAGAACACCAGAGCGCCAGAGAGGAATCCTCCCAGATGTGCCCAGTTGTCCACACCCACATCCAGAAAGCCCATGGCAAGGGCTGTGAATGCAAGCAGGATCATGGTGGCGTAGTTCATGCCTGTATAACGGGAACCTTTTTCCCGGGTGAGGATGAGCATGGCACCCAAAAGCCCGAATATAGCGCCGGATGCGCCGATGGAGGCATAATGTCCCAGAAAAACGCTGCATAGTCCGCCGCAGATGCCGGAAATGAGATACAGCATCACATAACGGACTTTGCCCAGCAGCAGTTCCGCCCGACTGCCGAAGTAAAAGAGGTAAATGCTGTTGGCGGCAAGGTGCATGATGCTGCCGTGGAAGAACATGGCGGTGATGAGGCGGTAATACTGCCCCTGTCCCAATACGGTTTCTCTGCTGACGCTGAAACGCTCCCAGAGAAATTCGTTCTGCCCTGTCAACATGCCGTAGATCAGCAGGGCGGCACAGATGGCAAAAATGGTGAAAGTCACAACAGGACGTTTTCCGGCAGTATCTTCCCGAAGGGTATCTTTGGGCAGTTCTTCGCCGGTGGCTGCCATCCGCAGCAGTTTTTCAATGCCCATGAGCTTGTCCGGACTGCCGTCAGCTGCCTGCAAAGTTTGGGTGTCTGTGGCGTAATGCCATGCGATGTGGTGCAGATTGCCCATGCGGTCTGTGTCTGCCAAAGGATGTACTTCTTCTAAAGGCTCCGCGCCGATGGTCAGATACAGACAGATGAGCTGCGTACATTGGATCTGCGGAAGCTGTTTTTGCAGTCCTTCCGCAAAGGCAGCCACCTCTTCCCGGTGTTCGGCATTGTCATGGGGCTGTACTGCCAGCGCACAGCAGACGGGGTTTTCAATGCGTATGTAAAGATCAAACACAGGGGTGTCCTCTGGCTGCTGTACGAGACGGAAATCCTTCTGCAAAAGCAGGCTTTTCAGATCCGTTGCCAGTTGTTCAGGTGTCATAGAAAGACTCCTTTCTAGAAAAAAATGGGGAAAATGAAAAAAGCCATCGGATTGGGGGACCCGATGGTTCTTTTCGGCAAGTGATAAGAAAAATGGGGGTATTCTTATCATAAAAGAAGACTTTGTTTCTGATAAAACCGGCGTTTCCGATACCGATCTTATCTGTGGATATCATATCACAAATCATGTTGTGCTGTCAATTTGCCCCAATGATTTTTCTGCCATTTCTTATCGACAGGAGTTTACAAAAACCTACATTTTTTCAAAGAAAATGGCAGGGTGTCAAAAAGTTGACACCCTGTCGTCAAAGTCTCATTTCATTCAAGACTTTGACGAGTAGACAAAGGTATAAAGCAAAAGTTCCATCGGCTAAAAGCCTTGAAACTTTAGCTTTTCCTCGTCGGAAGTGAATTCTGACTGCGGATTCCAGTTGGGGAACTCTTTGTTCCCCAAACCCTTCAGCGGTCTTGAGAAAGTATAACATTTCGTTTTTCTATAATCTGATATTTTCTCAAAGAAAATGGCTCAGCACCACAAGGCCTGCCACCCCCGGTATCCCCAGCAGTCCTGTTACTACAAAGGTAACGGCATTGACGCCTACGGCAAAGCCCATTCTGCCCAAAAGAAAGAGCAGGGCAGAGCCCAAAATCCCTGAAAGAAAAAAGCGAAAAAGCCCTTGCAGAGGTTTTGCCAGCGCCACCAGCACCACAATCACCAGACAGGTGATGACCATGGCAGATAAAATGGTCGTAGAACCCATATTTCTTCCCCCTTTATTTGTATCAGCTGATTTTCGCACATCCTGCGGCAGCCAGCCCCAATTCTTTTGCCCGCCGCAGGTAATATTCGTATTTTTTATGCAGAGAGATGATCTCGTAAATGTAGCTGTCAATGAGGGCTTCATCCGTTTCGTCCTGAAAGCCTGCCTGTGCCCGCCGCAGCTCTAACTGTATGGCGTAAATGGCAGAAAGTATGGCTTCGCCCTCGGTGGCTTTTTTTCTTTTGTGCATCAAAAACCCCTCCTTTCGCCGGATGTACGACCTTTGTAGATAATATAGGCGAAAAAACTGGGTTTTATTCCTGTTTTTGTCCAAAAGGACAGGGCAGGGGAAGGAAAAATGGACAGAAAAAAACACGGACATCCCATACGGGAAATCCGTGTTGTGTTTGTAAAAAATCGAGCGGTATCTTAGTCCTGTGTGTAGGGCATCAGGGATACGTGTCTTGCTCTCTTGATTGCTGTTGTCAGCGCTCTCTGATGTTTTGCGCAGTTGCCTGTGATTCTTCTGGGAAGGATTTTACCTCTTTCGGAAACGTATCTTCTCAGTTTGCTTACATCTTTGTAATCGATTGTTGTCACTTTATCTGCACAGCACTGGCATACGCGTTTTTTTCTGCGACCACGTTTTTTCTGAATCATGTTCCGAGCCTCCTTTTCGATGAATTAGAAGGGCAAATCGTCGTCTTCGATGCTTTCGTCGATGGGGTAGAAACCGTCTGCACCACCGCTTGTCTGCTTGGGAGCAGCGGGTGCGGGAGCAGCAGGGGCAAAATCACCGCGGCTGCTGTTGCTTTCAAAGGACGCTCTGCTTTCTGCAAAGTGCTGTTCTTCTACTACAACTTCTGTTGTCCAGTGTCTTTTCCCTTCGTTGTCGTCCCAGGAACGAACCTGTAATCTGCCGACAACGCCGACCATTTGACCTTTTTTGAAATATTTTTCTGCAAACTCGCCAGCTTTGCCGAATGCAACGCATCCGATAAAGTCAGCGTCCTGCTCGCCTTGTCGTTTGAAACGGCGGTTTACTGCCAAAGTGTATCTGGCTACTGCAAGGGGTTCACTGCCCTGTGCATAACGCACTTCGGGATCCTTTGTCAGTCTGCCCATCAAAATCACTTTGTTCATAGAAAACCCTCCTTTTTCTTACGCTTCTTTGCGGATGATGAGATAACGCAGAACGTTTTCCATAATACGCATACGAGCTTCGATTTCTGCAGGTGCAGAAGCGGGTGCTTCGAAAGTTGTGAAGCTGTAGAAACCTTCGTTTACTTTCTGGATTTCGTAAGCGAGTTTTCTTTTGCCCCAATCATCAACTTTTTCGATTTTTGCGCCGAATCTTTCCAGGACAGCCTGTACTTTGGCAACTTCAGCCGCTCTGCCTTCATCGTCAAGTGCGGGACTCAATACCAACGCCAATTCGTATTTGTTCATGTTAGGTTACACCTCCTTTTGGACTAATGGCCCTTTCCCGAAGAAAGAGCAAGGATTTACTTCTAGATGGACGTATGCGCCCATACCAAAACAGCATAGCATACCAAAAAGAAAAAGGCAAGGATTTTTTTTGGAAAATTTGCACTTTTTCAGGATTTTTCCGCAAGGAGGGCGTCATAGGTGGTCTGAAGCACATCGCGAATGGCACGAAGCTGGACAGCGGAGATGTGCTGAATGCCCCGTTCGATCTTCACCAGGGATTCTCTGGTCATGGGCACGCCCAGAAGCTGTATCTGCCGGACAAGCTCTGTCTGTCCCATGCCTTTTTCCAAACGGATGCGGCGGATATTTTCCCCAATGGGGATGATGGGAGATTGTTTGATTTTCGGTTCCATACTGCCTCCTTGTGTGTTTTCTTTTCATTTTAGGGAGAAGCAGGCGGAAAAACAAGACAAAAGCCCTCGAAAAGCAAATTCCCCTTGAGAAAACATTGTTTTTCTGTTTTATGGATTTCTTAAGGGGAATTGCGACGGCTGTCTTCAGAAGAAAACATACCAGATAAAATCTCGGCTTTTTTTGTTTTCTTATGAAGAAGCCCCTAATTTCGGGAGCTTTTCCTTTAGTCTATGCAGATGGGGCAGGGAGAAAGAAAATCCCAATCTCCGATTTCAAGAAAGCCTTCATCCATGGCAAGGTAGCTGGAAAGACCGTTCTGTTTGACGGTGTAACAATCCATTTTGTGATAATGGCTGTCGTTGACGCCATAGGGAACAAAAATCACATAGGCATCCATATAGGAGCTTTTGCTGTCCGGTACAGTCTGTACCACGGGCTGCTGTTTCTGCTGGGTTACAGGCAGTTCCAGTTTGTCATTGACAGGGCCAACCACTGCGGAAAGTTTACCGGCAAGCTGGTTAACAGGCACAAAGTAATTGTTTTTGTACCAGAGTACAGGACCAGTGATGGCGGAACCATTGACAACCACTTTGGTGGGCACTTCTTTTGCCGTGGGAGTGGCTGTCTGTGCCGGTTTGGCTGTCTGTGTGGATTTTGCTGTCTGTGTTTTGGTCGTTTGTGTTTTTGCGGAATAAGCGGAAGTGCTGTAAGGGCAGACACCACCTGTATGCAGATGGGGCGGATTGCCGCCGCAATGGTAATGGTAGTAGCCCAGACCGCTGACGTTCCGATTGTCCCGATGTCCTCCGGCGCTGTCTGTTCTGCCGGAATGGCCATAAGCCACGGAAGAAAACAGCAGGGTAAAGATGGTCAAGAGCGCAAGCAAGCGTTTTGTGTGTTTCATGTCATACTCCTCCTTTTGTGTTGAGGATAGCATGGCAGAAGGGGAAAAGAAAGGAATTTTGGGCAGAAAAAAGCAGAATCGTGGAAGTCAACAAAATAAAAACATCATAATTAGTGATATTTGTTCTTGAAAAAAGAAATGAATAGTCACAAATCATAAAAAGAACGCGGATAAATCCTTCCGCGTTCTCTCCAAAGAGGATCAGTCCTCATCATCATATTCTTTTTCCAGCTTTTCCTGTCTGCGTTTTCCCATGCGGTACATGCCGAACTGCACCACCAGAAATACCCCCACGAAGGTGCCCAGCATGGTGAAGATTTCCGCAGGCTGTTTTGCCTCTGTCTGCATGGCAAAGCAGATGCCAACGGCAACCATGCCGCCGACCAGAGAAGCCACCAGCCGTTTGGGATTGGGCTTTGCCACCACATTCAGCACAACGCCCATCTGTCTGGCACGAATCATCTGATAAATGGGTGTCAGAATCAAAACCACATATTCCAAGGTGCAGTCCTGCAAACTTTGATGCAGGAACAGAATTTTCACCACAAAGGACAATACCGCAATAAAATACAGAATCTGCATCATTTCCGCCCAGATTTGATTCCTTGCCTGTTCAATACGTTCGTCTTTGATCATACCTCATTCCTCCTCGTTCCAGAATAATTCATCCAGTGTTTTTCCCAGCGCCCTGCAGATGGCAATGCACAGGTTCAGGGTGGGGTTATACTTCCAAGCCTCAATCATGCCGATGGTCTGCCGGGTGACGCCTACCAGTTGTGCCAACTGCTCTTGGGAAAGGTCTTTCGCCGCCCGGGCGGCTTTCAGCTTCAAATTTTTCAAGGATGTTCCCCCTTCCTGTATCTTCATTTTCATCTCTTACTTAATTTATATACTATATCTTTCTAAATGTCAAGTATATATTACATTATGAAAAATAAAAATGGAATTTCCATAGAAAAAACAGGACAGACAAAGCGAATTTCCCTTGAGAAAACATTGTCTTTTGTTTTCTGATGAAGATGCGCCAAAGCAAATGGCTTCCTGCAAAAAATCTGCATTTTGCTCAAAGCAAATGAGAAATACCATAGAAAAACCGTCTGATTTCCGCCTTGTATGCCTGGGGCAGATTGTTTTATAATAAATGCAGTTTGAAAAAGAGAAAGGAACACAACTATGCTGACAAAGATATATGAAAACCCCGCCGTTTATCGGGTGGATGTGCCTCTGCCGGACAACCCCCTGAAAAACCTGAATTGCTATGTCATTCAGGACAGCGGCGAAACACTGATTATAGATACAGGATTCAATCGGAAAGAATGTCTGGATGCCCTTCTGGAAGGGCTGGCAGAACTGGACGCAGACTGGGAAAAGACAAATCTGTTTTTGACCCATCTTCACGCAGATCATACTGGTCTGGCGCCTACCCTTATGAAGGACAAGCCCGGCAAGATGTATATGAGCCGTGTGGATTATGCCGTTTTGGAAGGGCTCATGGTGGGAGAAGTCTGGAAAGTTTCCGATGCCAATTTCATTGCCGAAGGCTTTACACAGGAACAGATCAACATCCTCCACAGCGGCAATCCCGCCAGAGGTTTTGAACCGGAATGCTTTTTCGATGTGGAAGAGCTGGAGGACGGGGACGTGATCACCGTAGGCAAATGGAAATTTCAGTGCATTCTGGTGCCTGGACACACACCGGGGCAGATGCTCCTGTACCAGCCGGAGGAACAGCTCCTCTTTACGGCAGATCATATCCTTTTTGACATCACTCCCAACATCACCTGTTGGGTAGGCACAGCGGATTCTCTGGGGAATTATCTGGATTCCCTGGTGAAAACAAGGGACATCCCCATTCGGACAGCTCTGCCAGGCCATCGGAAAAACGATATGAACGTCTATGAACGTATGGACGAAATCGTGGAGCATCATCTGAAACGACTGAAAGAAACCGTGGACGCTATTCAGCAGTTCCCCGGCAGTCATGCTACAAAGATCGCCGCTTGCCTGCGTTGGTCCATGCGCGGGAAAACATGGGAGGAATTCCCTCTGTCCCAGCGTTGGTTCGCCGTAGGGGAAACCATTGCCCATCTGGATTATCTGGTGTGCAGAGGCTATGCGGAACGGAAAGTCGTAGACGGCAAAAATGCTTACTGGCTTACCATGGATGGTGCTTTGTGCAAATCCAAGTTGGATTGCATCTGGAAAAACTACCGCGCGAAATAAAGGCAAACATCAGAATACAGGCACTGGTTCATCAGAAAACAAATACAGCTGGAATCCTTGCAATATAAAGGGTTCCAGCTGTTGTGTTTTTACGGGGAATGTTTTTTATGCGGAAAAACAGGCTTTTTGTAAAACGGAGGAAGAAAATTTTTTCGGCACCTGTCCATTTTGTATGCTAAAATGGAAAAAGAGATATTTTTTTGGAGAAAGGAAACACATCTATGGATATTTTGAAACAGTTACAGATAGAATTGGGCATCAAGGCTTCTCAGGTGGAAAACACCGTGAAACTGCTGGATGAAGGCAATACTGTGCCTTTCATTGCCCGTTACCGGAAAGAAGTCACAGGCTCTCTGGATGACCAGATCATCCGTCAGCTGGCGGAACGGCTCACCGCTCTCAGAAATCTGGAAGAAAAACGGGAAATGGTGCGCAACGCCATTACAGAACAGGGAGCCATGACCGACGAGCTTTCCGCAAAACTGGAAGCGGCCATGACCCAGACAGAAATCGAGGATATTTACCGTCCTTACCGTCCCAAACGCCGTACCCGTGCATCCATTGCCAAGGAAAAAGGTCTGGCACCTCTGGCGGAATATATTTTCGGACAAGCATTTCTGGTGCCGCTGGAAGAATACGCCGCCGCTTTTGTAGACGCGGAAAAAGGCGTGGAAACTGTGGAAGATGCCATCAGCGGGGCAAAAGATATTCTGGCAGAACAGTTCTCTGATGACGCGGACCTGCGGAAAATGCTTCGAGAAGAAACCATGAAACATGGTCAGTTGGTGACAAAGGCGGCAAAAGAGCAGACAGAACCTACCGTCTACGAAATGTATTACGACTACAGCGAACCCCTGCAGAAAGCCGCAGGTCATCGTATCCTTGCGGTAAACCGTGGGGAAAAAGAAGGCATTCTGACAGTGAAGCTGGAAGGGGACGAAGAAAAACTCCTGCAAAAACTGGAACGGAAACTTATCCGCAAAAACAGCCCTGCGGTGGAATTGCTGAAAGAAGTCATTGCGGACAGCTATAAACGACTCATTGCTCCTTCTCTGGAACGGGAAATCCGCAATGATTTGACAGAAAAAGCCGAAGAATCCGCCATGGGTGTATTCCGGGAAAATCTGAAACAGCTGCTCTTACAGCCGCCCATCAAAGGGAAAACCGTGCTGGCATTAGACCCTGCTTATCGTACAGGCTGTAAAATCGCAGTCATTGACGAAACAGGCAAACCCTTGGAAACCACTGTGGTCTATCCCACACCCCCTCAGAATAAGACAGCCGAAGCGGAAAAGAAACTGACAGCTCTTATCAAAAAATACGATGTAGACCTGATTTCCATCGGCAATGGCACCGCTTCCAGAGAATCGGAGCAGTTTGTGGCGGAAATGCTGAAAAAACTGGATAAAAAGGTCTATTACATCATTGCCAACGAAGCAGGGGCTTCTGTGTATTCCGCTTCCAAATTGGGTGCGGAGGAATTCCCTGATTATGACGTTGCCCTGCGTTCCGCCGTTTCCATTGGCAGACGTATCCAAGACCCTCTGGCAGAACTGGTAAAAATCGACCCCAAATCCATCGGCGTAGGACAGTATCAGCATGACATGAACCAGAAACGTCTGGGCGAAACATTAGGCGGCGTGGTGGAAGACTGTGTAAACAGCGTCGGCGTTGACCTGAACACAGCAAGTCCCGCTCTGCTTTCTTATGTGGCAGGCATCAACAATACCGTTGCGAAAAATATTCTCACATATCGTGAAGAAAATGGTCTGTTCCATAACCGGAAAGAACTGAAAAAAGTTCCTAAGCTGGGTCCAAAAGCCTTTGAACAGTGCGCTGGTTTCCTGCGTATTGCCGAAAGCGATATGCCTTTGGATAAGACTGGCGTCCATCCCGAAAGCTATAAGGCGGCAGAAGCATTGCTGAAACTCTGCGGTTACTCTCTGGATGATGTGGCGGCAGGTCAGGTGAAGGGTTTGGCAAACAAAGTTAGCATGACAGAAGAAACAGCGGAAAAACTGGGCATTGGTCTGCCTACTTTGCAGGATATCGTCAAGGAACTGGAAAAACCCGGTCGTGACCCCCGTGATGAAGCTCCTGCCCCTGTGCTCCGCAGTGACGTACTGACCATGGAAGATTTGAAAGAAGGCATGGTCCTGAAAGGCACTGTCCGCAATGTCATTGACTTCGGTGTGTTTGTGGATATCGGCGTTCATCAGGATGGGCTGGTACATATTTCCCAGATCTGTGACCGCTATATCAAACATCCCTTAGAAGCAGTGAAACTGGGGGACATCGTGACAGTGAAAGTATTGAGTGTGGATTTGCAGCGCAAACGCATTTCTCTCACCATGCGCGGCGTGGAATAATTGTTATGGTTTTGTCAAAGATTCTTTACAGAAATGTAATGTTTTCGTGCCATACTATTTGATATACTGAGAAAAAGATCGAAAGTACCTATTGGAAGGGAGAGAGGATTATGAAACGGATGATGGCATATATGCTGGCTGGCGTTTTGACATTGGGCTGCGGCACAACAGCCTTTGGGGCGGAAAAAATTTCCGGTACCATGATGGTGCAGGATACAGAAGTAACCCAGTCTCTGTACGCGGATGAATGGGGCACAAAATTGGTGCCTGTACGAGAAGTAGGGGATATTCTGGGCTATACCGTAGCGTGGGATAAAGAAACACGCTCTGTTACACTTTCTGACGGCACAACTACGGTTGGTTTTGCTTCCGGTAAGGACGCGTATCTGGTAGAAGGCGAAACAAAGAGCATCGGCGGTGCACCGGAACTGCTGGACGGGGTACAGTATGTGCCTGCGGATCTGTTTTCCGCTTTCTTTCCGGTAGCCATGCAGACAAAGGCAGGACAGCTTGTTTTCACAGACCTGACAGCGGAAGGTGTGGAACAGGTGACCGGTACTGTTGTGGAAGCGGCACAGTATAATCTGGTGCTGCGTCTGGAAGACGGCACACTGCGGATCTTTACCAAAGATCAGGCGGATATGACACGGGCAGGCAGTCTGGAACCGGGCAGTCTGGTGGCAGTGTACTATAAGAGCGCTGACCCGAAAACAGCTATAAAACTGTTTGCGGTAGATCCAGCGACTGTAAAAGCACCTGCGGCTGAAACACCTGCGAATACTGCAGCGCAGGAAGGTTAAGCATTTTCTAAGCCCATGGCAGTCCATGGGCTTTTTTTCCAGAATGCAGGATGGTCTGCGGAAAACTGTTGTTTTGCATAAAGTAAAGCCTATTTTTTTGATAGTATTTTCTCAGAAAAAATCTTGACAGTTTTTTCACAGCTGATATAATGAACTTGTAAATGAAATATGAAATTCTTCAGGGCAGGGTGAAATTCCCGATCGGCAGTAAAGTCTGCGAGCGCTTCGGCGCAGGATTCGGTGCGATTCCGAAACCGACAGTATA
>ERZ507747.74-NODE-74-length-15372-cov-4.16498_pt1 | contig 15372 bp, 9 predicted proteins | sample MGYA00513103_ERZ507747 | MGnify/ENA metagenome assembly ERZ507747 | reverse complement strand
AAATAGAATTTTTAAAAGAAATAATATAATAAAATAATAGTAAATAAAAGTAATTAAAAGTAATTAAAAGTAATTATCAAATGTGTCGTAAACCCCTTTCATTTAGCTATGGGGAGTGTCAAAATATAAATCAGAAGAAAAAGATAATAATCGGAGATTACCTATAAAACAGAATAATAAGATGAACAGAGAAAGAAGGTGGGCTTATGAGAGAAAAGAGACGAAAAAGGACAGCATGGATACTGGACGGGATTTTGATCGCAGGTTTTTTGACACATTGTATTATTTTGTTTGTACTGAATAAGGTTCTGCCACCGCCAAATCTTCCAATCGAAGATGCTATGGTGAGAATGTCCTGGAGAAGATCAGCAGAAAATATCATATGGTTATGCAACACAATCTATATCATAGGACAGATTGCTCTGATACTGAAAATGATGTGGGACAGAGATTTTATTCCATTTTCAAAGCTGTTTCTCTTTGCAGGAATACAAGTTTTGGCGATGTTTATTTGTCCGATACTGTTCTCATTAATTGACCCAGCGACATGGGGAGACTATTTTTTCTGGAGCTGGGGAATATTGGTTACGTTTTTAATATTCTTTGGTTTGCTGCTGATTTCAGATCTTTATAGGTTCTACAAAGAAAAACGATTGTGCAAAAGAACATAAAAAGAAACGGAAATATGATATAATCTGAACAAAATATACAAAATAAAGAACAATGACAAGAATTGACACATGAAGGTGCAAAAACAGGCAGATGACTGTCAAATATGTGGAGATTACAACCTCTGAATTTTTTGATACAATAAAGACATCAAAAACGACGTGATTCAAAAAATGGAGGTATTAAGATGAACAAGAAAATTGTTTTAGCTGGAACGACAGCTGCTCTTGTTATGGGAATGAGCGGCATGGCTGTATTTGCTGAGGAGGCACCTGCAGCATCCTACAGCACAGTAATCGAAGTTGAGGACTGGGGCGCAACAGTTACAAAAGTAATCGTAGATCTGGGAAAAGAAGTATCAGGCGAGATTGACACAGATACATTTTCTGTACATGTAAAGAGAAGCGATGACCGTCTGGAAGAGCCATTGCTGGAAGAAGGCGACCGCCGTGTGACAAACGCTTACATTTCTGACGCAGAAGGAAATGCAGCAGAGTCTGGACAGTATGCTACATTAGAATTAGCTTACGGACCAAGCATCACTCTGGGCAGCGCTTTAAACTATGCTGAGGGAAGAAACGTATGGATCGACTGTGACTACACAATCACACAGGAAGAAGATATCGTAACAGATCAGGAAACATTATCTGGCATCGTTGCTACAGAATATACAGGAAGTACTCGTCTTGGAATTGATGATTTCAACATCAGCAGCGATACATTCGATGGAATCGAATTCGCAATGGCTGATTATAAACCAGAAGACACAGCAGAAAAACATCCTCTGATCATCTGGCTGCATGGCGGCGGAGAAGGCGGCACAGACGCTACTATTCCATTAGCTGCAAACAAAGCAATCAACTTAGCTTCTGAAGAAATTCAGCAGTATTTTGGCGGCGCTTACGTATTAGTTCCACAGGCTCCTACCTATTGGATGGAAGGCGAAGGCGGAAGAGCAGATGGAAGCTCTATCTATACAGAAGGTTTAATGGAACTGATTAAAGATTATGTGGCAGACAATCCTGGTGTTGATGAGAACCGTATTTATGTAGGTGGATGCTCAAACGGTGGATACATGACAATGATTCTGATGCGTGATTACCCAGAATACTTTGCAGCAGCTTACCCAGTATGCGAAGGTCTTGCAGATACCATGATTTCTGATGAAGATATTGATATTTATAAAGATCAGAATATCTGGTTCGTAACAGCAGCAACTGATACAACACTTGATCCTGTATTATATACACTGCCAACATACACACGTATCCGCGAAGCAGGATCTGAGAACGTTCATCTGACATTCTTCAAAAATGTAGAAGATAAAACTGGTTTATACAGACAGGAAAATGATCTTCCTCATGAATATGACGGACACTGGTCATGGACATATGTATACAATGATCAGGTTTCTGCAAGAATCAACGGCGAAGAAGTTGGTCTGATGGAGTGGATGGCTGCACAGAGCAAATAAAAAAGAAGAAAATAAGATTTCAGTATGAGAGCTGTTTTTAACGGCTCTCATTTTTTGCTGTTTTTTTATCAAATGTGTTGTAAAATCCCTTGCTTTAGCTATGGGGAGTGTTAACTAATACTATGAAACGAGAAACAGAGAAAGATGTTTATAATAGAGAAACAGAGGATAGATTTTATCTATTTTTTTCATTTGTCGGTGAGGAAAAAAGTAGTGGAAAACAGGAAATTATGATAGAATAAAGCTGATTTCGGAGAAAGGGGAAAATGACATACGATGAAGAGGACAGCGGCAGTGATCGCAGGAATTTTTCTAACTGTTTTTTTGATACTTCTATATCCTGATCCGGGTATGACACCGGAGGAAGAGAATAATTCCGTGAGACTGACTTTTATATCACCGTTTGCCAACACAGGGTACTGGGGTACTGCGGCGACCGGAATTTTAGATACGGCAGAGAAGTATGGAATGAATGTCAAGTGTATTGGATTTGCAGAGTCCGATCCGCAAAAACAGATACGATATATCAAAAGTGCAATCTATTCTCACGCTGACGGGATTATCACTGCAGGAATTGAAAATTCAGACGAGTTTAAAGAGGTGCTGGATATGGCAAGTGAGGCAGGGATACCAGTGATTCTGATTGACTGCGATATTGAAGGCAGCGACCGTTTATGTTATATTGGAACAGATAATTTTGAGGCAGGGAGACTGGCAGGTCAGGATATCGTGGAGGCGACAGAAGGAAAAGGTTCTGTTGCAATCATAAGAAATGAAAAATCTTCGATCAATCAGCAGGAACGAATCAATGGCATGGAGTCTGTGATCGAGCAGTATCCGGATATGGAGATCGTGACGGTACTTCAGGGAAATCAAAATTATATGATTGCAAAGGAACAGATTGTAAATATGATGAAAGAATACCCGGATATTGATGCAATTTTTTGTCCGGAGGGATACTCCTCTATCTGTATAAGCCAGTTTCTGCAGGAAGAAAAAGAAGGATACAGGGATTTGAAAGTGGTGGCATTTGATATGAGTGATGAATCGCTTGAGACGTTAAAACAGGGAAAAATTTATTCTATAATTCAGCAGGATCCGTACACGATGGGACAAAAAGCGGTAGAATATCTCCACCAATATCTGAGCGGGGAGTCAGGAATACAATCTGAAACGTACACAAATGTTCAGAATGTGAAACAGGAAAGTATAGAACAGCTTTATGAATACAGGAGCAAAGATGTGATATGGCATACTTATTAAAAAATTCAGAAAAACATACGACAAAGTATCGTCTGACACAGTACTTTTTAACATCGTTGTCTCTGGGAATACTGTTTACTCTTTGTACGTTGTACTTTCATTTTGTCACAGCAAGACAGTATGATATTACGATTGAACAGAGTATCTGTCTGAACCAATTTTATTCGACGCTGGACGAGTTAAATACGGATATCGGATTGTATTGGCAGGATAGCCGATCAATGGGATCAGGAGAAATTTTGAAAAAATTTGATGAAATAGACGAGCTTGTGGAAAAACTGCAGAATAGAAGAATCAGTCCCGACTATGCAAGAGACATTCATGATATAAAAGAAATGATGAAAAGCTACAAAAATCTGTTTTCTTCTCTTTCCATTCAGCTCAATGCACTGAACCAGGATCGGTTTAATACAAGCCTTTTGTCAGAAATAAATGAGACGTATTTTGAAATAGAAGAGATTTTTGAAATTCTCTATTCTGATTTTAAAAATTTGCATCTGACAATGCTTGATAATGCAAAACAGATTCAGTCAGACTTGTATAAAAAGACATTTGCCTACACTGTTCTGCTGGCGATGTCTATTTTGCTTTTGGTAGTGATGGGGATCAGACGATCAAAAAGACTGACGAATCAGATTGTACATCCGATTCAGAAACTGACACAGTCTGCCGAGATGATTCTGGACGGAAAAATTGAAGAATTTGAACGGATTCCTGCACTTGATCGGGAAAATAATGAAATTATGATTTTGGTCAATGCGTTTAATACGATGATAGAACAGATGCGCAGCTATATCAAAGAGATTGAAGAAAATGCCAGTGCAAAAGTATCTCTTCATGAGAAAGAGCTGGAAAATTTAAAAATCAGCAATCTCTTAAAAAGCAGCGAGCTGAAGGTACTTCAGATGCAGATCAACCCACATTTTTTATTTAACACTTTGAATATGATTGCACAGACGGCATATTTGGGGGACTCGGATACAACTGTATTTCTGCTTGGAAAAACGGCGGAGCTTTTGCGGTACAGCCTAGATTTTATGGGAAAATCAGTAACGCTGGCAAGGGAACTGACAATGCTTGGAGACTATATTTATTTGCAGGAAGAGAGATTTGGAGAACGCATAGAATTTGAGTTTGAGCTGGATGAAAGATTTCATCAGATGCATATTCCTTGCCTGATCTTACAGCCGCTTGTGGAGAATGCGATCACTCATGGGGTGGGGTCTTACACGGAGAATGGAAAAATTCAGATTAAGACGGTGTATGATGAAGAACAGAAATGCGGAATCATTTCGATAGGAGATAATGGACTTGGAATGACTCCTGAACGGGTGGAACAGCTTCAGCAGGAACTTCACTGTCAGAAAATTCAGAGAGAAAAAATAGGGCTTGCCAATGTCTATATGCGCCTGCAGATTTTTTATGACCAGAAGGCAAAGATGGAGATTTCCAGTATTCCGGGAGAATGGACGGAAATCAGGCTGATTTTGCCATATACGCTCGATGATGGAAATATAGAGAGGGGGTAAAGGGATGTATTCTCTTATTATTGCAGACGATGAGGCGATCGAATGTCGTGGGATGGAGATGCGAATTCAGAATCATTTTACAGATATTGAATTGCTTCCAAGCGTCTACAATGGCATTGATTTTTTAAAAAGTGTGGAACAGTATCGTCCTGATATTGCGATTGTGGATATCAATATGCCGGGACTGACAGGGCTGGAAGCGTTGAAAATTCTGAAGTTAAAGTCTTTTTCAATGAAAATCATTATCAACACAGCATATAATGATTTTGAGTATATTCAGGAAGCGCTTGCTCTTGGGGCTTCTGGATATCTGCTGAAACCGATTGAACATCAAAGCTTCTGTGACACGTTGAATCGTGTGCTGACGGCGATTGATGAAGAAAGAAAACATTCAAAGATTTTTCAGGAGACAAATCAGATGATGGAGCGGATGAAAAAAGTAGTTGAGGACGATATCATGTCATCTGTAATTTTAGGTCAGCCGAATGAGGAAAGTTTTCATGTCTATTTTCAGACTCTGCCGGAACCATATCAGGGTGGATTATTTGCAGCAGTGTCTCTTACTTCAGAAAAAGAGGGCAGTGATTCAGAACATCTTCTGCCTGAGATTGAAAGAATCATAAAGAAAGAACTGTATGCGTTCTGCCAATACCAAATTAAAGTATATCAGGGGACGATCTACCTGTATTTGATTCCAGGGGCGAAAGTGACAAAGGACAATTATCAGCCTTGGGCAAGAAATATTGCAGATGTATTAAAAGAGGAAGTCTTCAAGAAGATAAAGGCGGAGATTCACTTTGGATTCAGCAAGTGGAAAGAGACATTTGACAAAATGTATGAGGCATTTCGGGAGTGCAATCTGGCGCTTCACTCAAGAGGAGACGGAATCGGATTTTTTGAGGAGCCTCATTTAAAAGCATATCCTCCTGTTCCCACGGATCAGTTTTTAGATGCAGTCACATCGGAAATTATGCAGGGCGGAAAAGAAGGCATACGGGCTGAGGTAAAGCGCTTTTTGGAATGTCTGGAAGAAAAACAGTATCAGATGGAAGCATCAAAAGTTGCAGTTTTAAATCTGCTGCTGTCTGTCTATGACAGATTGAAAGGAAGCTGCGGATTGTCAGCGCTTCCATTTTCAAGTATCAAGTCGATGCAGGAACTTCAGATGTGTCAGACGCAAGAGGAATTGTGCGAGAAATCAGCAGGATGTCTGAATGCATTTCAGGAGCATTTAAAATCGAAAAAAGTACAGAATATGTATGTAGAAGAAGCAATGCTGTATATGGAAAAAAATTATCAGAAGGATCTCTCATTGGATGAGATCGCTGAAAAAATCGGAATCAGTTCGTTTTATCTGAGCAGACTGATCAAGCAGCAGATGAAGCAAAATTTTATTGATCTTCTGACAGAGATTCGAATTCGCCATGCTCTTTTTCTGATCCGCCAGGGGGACGACACGGTAAAAGATATTGGAAAAAGTGTGGGTTACAGCAATCCAAATTATTTTTATAAAGTATTTAAAAAATCGACAGGCATGACAGTTGGTGAGATGAGAGATTATTTTCATCAGATTTTCCCAGATGAAAAAAGGGCGCACAGAAAAGAAAAAGAGCAGACAGAATAAAAAATAAAAGAGCAGAAAGAAGAAAGATAAAAAAGAAAAAATGCCGGAGAAAAAATAAGAACAAAAAAATAAAAGATATCAGAAAGAGAATAGAAACAAAAAAACAGGAAATACCAGAAAGAAAATAAAAATAAAAAAATAAAAAATATCAAAAAGAAAAAACAAAAGATTTCAGAGAGGATGTTAGAATATGTATATTATAGTGGGACTTGGAAATCCGACAAGCCAGTATGCACGGACGAGACATAATGTAGGATTTGATGCGGTAGATGTACTTGCCGAGCGGTATGGGATTTCAGTTGACACAAAAAAATATAAAGCGCTGTACGGCAAAGGAGTGATTGAGGGTCAGAAGGTGATTCTGGCGAAGCCTCAGACATATATGAATGCGAGCGGGGAAAGTGTCAGAGAACTGATTGATTATTTTAAGATTGATGAAACAGAAGAACTGATTGTGATGTACGATGATATCAGTCTGGAACCAGGGCAGATCCGTCTGAGAGGAAAAGGAAGCGCCGGAGGTCACAATGGAATCAAGAGCATCATTGCCCATCTGGGAGGCCAGGAATTTAAAAGAGTCAAGATTGGAGTCGGAGAAAAACCGGCAGGATGGGATCTGGCGGATCATGTGTTGGGACGATTCTCAAAGGAAGACAGAGAAGCAGTCGACGAAGCGCTGAAACGTGCCAAGGATGCGGTGGTCATGATGATGACGCAGGGAATGGATGCAGCAATGAATGAGTATAACAGGAAGGTGTAAACTGTGAAAGCTTTTATTCAACCGTTAGAACAGTTAGATGAATTTCAGAAAATCAGGGAACAACTCAAAAAGAATTGTGGAATGACAGAGATTTCAGGATGTCTTGATTCTCAGAAATGCCACTTGATTTATGCGGCAGGTCAGGAAAAACGATATCGCGTGATTTTGACGGGAAGTGAGAAAAAGGCGAAGGAACTGTATGAAGACTATCGCACTTTTGACAGGAATGTAATGATCTATCCGGCAAGAGATTTGATGTTTTATAGTGCAGATATTCATGGAAATCTGATTGACAAGCAGAGGATTTCGGTTTTGAAAGCGCTGCTGGAACAGCCGGAACTGACCGTGATCACGACCATGGCAGGATGTATGGATCATTTAATTCCACTGGAAGAATTTTCCAGATATGTGTTGAAACTGTCGCTGGACAGCGAGATTGATCTGGAAGATATAAGAAGAAAACTGAGCAGTCTTGGATATGAGCAGACCTCTCAGGTTGAATCATCGGGACAGTTTGCAGTCAGAGGAGGAATTTTAGACATTTTTCCGCTGACAGAAGAAAACCCAGTGCGGATCGAGCTGTGGGATACACAGATTGATTCTATCAGAAGTTTTGATGCAGAATCGCAAAGATCTATTGAAAACCTAGAGGAGACGGTGATTTATCCGGCATCTGAACTGATTGCAGAGAAAGAATGTCTGGAAGATGGAATCGCAAAAATCCGATCAGAGAAGGAAAAGCTGGAGAAAAAACTGCGGTCTGAACAGAAAACCCAGGAATCATATCGTCTGAAAACAATGGCGGAGGAGCTGATCGAGCAGCTGGAAGAGCGAGGAAATGCGATCGGGATGGAAAACTGTATTTCATATTTCTATCCGGAGACGGTTTCTTTTCTCGATTACTTTGAGCCTGGAGAGACGATTTTCTTTTTAGATGAACCTGAGGAAGTACAGAGACAGGGCCGGGCAGTTGAGATGGAATTTCGGGAGAGCATGGCAAACCGCCTGGAGGGAGGATATATTCTTCCGACACAGACGGGGATTTTATATGGAGCGGAGGAAATCACGGCAAAGATCAACAGAAGAAACTGTGCGGGGCTTTGTACACTGGAACAGCTGCACAGTTCTTTTTTGATTTCTTCTCGTTTTCATCTGAATGTAAAGTCTATCAGCGGATACAACAGCAGTTTTGAGCTGCTCGTCAAAGACCTGCTGCGCTGGAAAAAAGAAAAATATCAAGTGATTGTACTTTCAGGATCAAGAACGAGGGCAAAACGTCTCGCTGAGGATCTGCGTGAAAATGGACTGAACAGCGTATATACAGAAGAACGAGATCGGGAAATTCTGCCGGGAGAAATTTTAGTCGTATACGGAAACAGCGCTAAGGGATATGAGTATCCGATGATCCGGTTTGCGATTCTCTCGGAAAATGATATTTTTGGAAAAGAGAAGAAAAAAAAGAAACGGCAGAAAACGTATGAAGGGCGGAAAATTCAGAGCTTTTCGGAACTGAACGTGGGAGATTATGTCGTCCATGAAAGCCACGGGCTTGGAATCTATCGAGGAATTGAAAAGATTGAGGTCGACAAGATCACAAAAGATTATATGAAGCTGGAATATGGCAATGGCAGTAATCTGTATATTCCGGCGACACAGCTGGATGCGATACAAAAATATGCGGGAGCCGGGGCGAAAGTTCCGAAGCTGAACAAGCTGGGAACGCAGGAATGGCACAAGACAAAGGCAAAAGTGCGAAAAGCCGTTCAGGATATCGCAAAGGATCTTGTGGAGCTGTATGCGAAAAGACAGCAGGACAAAGGATTCTGTTATGGTGAGGATACCGTGTGGCAGAAGGAATTTGAAGAATTATTTCCATATGAAGAGACGGAAGATCAGTATGCTGCGATTGAGGCGACAAAGAAAGATATGGAAAGTACAAAGATTATGGATCGCCTGATCTGCGGAGATGTAGGATATGGAAAGACAGAGATTGCAATCCGAGCTGCATTTAAGGCGGTTCAGGACAGCAAACAAGTCGTATACCTTGTTCCGACAACGATTCTGGCACAGCAGCATTACAACACATTTGCGCAGAGAATGAAAGATTTTCCGGTTCGGGTCGATCTGCTGTGCCGTTTTCGGACACCAGCCGAACAGAAAAAGACGCTCACAGATTTAAAAAAAGGACTGGTAGACATCGTGATCGGGACTCATCGTGTTTTATCGAAGGATGTGCAGTTTAAAGATCTGGGGCTTTTAATCATTGATGAGGAACAGCGGTTTGGCGTTGCGGATAAAGAAAAAATCAAAAAGCTAAAGACAGCCGTGGATGTTTTAACTTTGACAGCCACACCGATTCCGAGAACACTTCATATGAGTCTGATTGGAATCCGAGATATGTGCGTACTGGAGGAACCGCCGATTGACCGAATGCCGATTCAGACGTATGTGATGGAATATAATGAAGAGATGGTGCGTGAAGCGATCAACAGAGAACTTGGAAGAGGCGGACAGGTTTATTATGTTTATAACCGGGTCAATACGATTGTTGAGATGACAAATACGATTGCAAAGCTTGTTCCGGATGCACAGGTAGCATTTGCACATGGGCAGATGAAAGAGCATGAACTGGAAAAGATTATGTATGAGTTCATCAACGGAGAGATTGATGTGCTGGTCTCCACGACGATCATTGAGACGGGACTGGATATCCCCAATGTAAATACGATGATTATCCACGATGCCGATACGCTTGGCCTATCACAGCTCTACCAGCTGCGCGGGCGCGTGGGGCGGTCGAACAGGACGGCATACGCATTTTTGATGTATCGGAGAAATAAAGTACTCAGAGAAGTGGCAGAAAAACGACTGTCAGCAATCCGAGAGTTCTCAGATTTAGGATCAGGATTTAAGATTGCAATGAGAGATCTGGAAATCAGGGGTACAGGAAATCTGCTCGGTGTGGAACAGCACGGTCATATGGAAGCTGTCGGATATGATCTTTACTGTAAAATGCTGAATGAAGCGGTGAGAGAGGTCAAAGGCGAGACTGATCCGGAAGAATTATATGAGACGTCGATCGACATCAACATTGATGCATATATTCCGGAGCGATATATCAAAAATGAATATCAGAAACTGGATTTATATAAGCGAATTGCCGCCATTGAGTCGGAAGAAGAATACGATGATATGCTGGAAGAACTGCTGGATCGTTTCGGGGAACCGCCAAAATCTGTCCAGAATCTGTTAAACGTGGCAAAACTGAAATCCGATGCGCACCGCGCCTATATCACAGAAATTTCACAGCAGGGAGAGGCAGTTCGTTTCCGCATGTTTGAGCGAGCGAAGATTGATGCGATGAAAATTGATGCGTTTGTAAAAGAGAGCAAGGGAAATATCAGATTTGTGGTAGAATCACCGCCGTATTTCATCTATCAGAACGTGAGAAAAAATGGGAAAGAAAAAATGGATTTCATCCGTCTTTTAGAGGAGATTGTAGAAAAAATTTCCAGACTTCAGTAAATGTGTAAATCGTGTGTCCAGAGAAGGAAAGTCTTGCTCACCATGAAAAAAAAGACTATAATAGAAAATAAATGATGACAAGACCGGTTGAACGGCAGAAATAGAAGACCGCATCAAAAATCCGGTGTTAGGAGGAAAAAATGAATCAATTTACAAAAAGACTTGCCATAGCAGGAGTATGTGTATGTATGACTGCATCCACTCTGACAGGATGCGGAGTAAAGGAAGATTCCGTGGTAGCCACGGTGGATGGAGATGAGATTTCCTATGCGCTGGCTAATTTTGTGATACGGTACAATCAGGCACAGTATGAGCAGTTTTATACGGCTTATGGAGCCTACATAGGACTTCAGCCTGGAACAAACGTCTGGGAACAGAGCATGGACGGAAAAAGCACACTCGGAGAAAATTTAAGAGAGGGTGCGATGGAGTCTTTGAAAGATACGTATCTGCTGGAAGATCATATGAAAGAATACGATATCACGATTACAGAAGAGGAAAAAAAGGCAATCGAAAAAGCGGCAGATGCATTTCTGGCGGAGAACGAACCGGAAGTTCTGGAGGCGATGAGCGCCAATAAAGAGACTGTGTCCAGAATGCTGGAACTGAGCACGATCTATACAAAGATGCAGTCTGCAATCTATGATACAGTAGATACAGAAGTATCTGATGAGGAGGCGGCGCAGAGAGGAATCACGACAGCGTTCTTCAGCGCACAAGATTTGGAAGATGCGACAGCAGCAGACGCGTCAGATTCTGATGCAGAGGATACGGCAACAGAAGGAAGCGCCAAGAATGAAGCAAAAGAAAAAGCACAGAAAGTTCTGGATGAAATTAAAAAAGGAAAAGATCTGGACGAAGTTCTCGAAAACACAGATGATACGGTGACGGCAGAGTATCTGACATATGGAGAAGATGATACGACGCTGAACGAGGATATCAAAGCAGCGGCAGACGCTCTCACAAAAGAAGGCGAGGCAGCAGAAAATCTGGTAGAGTCAGAAAATGGATATTATGTGGTACAGCTGACAACGACTCTGGACCGAGACGCGACAGATACAAAGAAAGAAGAGATCGTTTCCGAACGTCAGACAGAGGCATTTGAGAATGCTGTGGCAGAGTGGAAAGAAGAGGCGGATATCACAGTAAAACAGAAGACATTAAATAAAATTGAATTTGTAGACAGTATTTCAGCAGTCTATACTCCGGAGGCGACGCCAGCTGATGCGACAGCAGGGGAAGCAAGCGAGGCAGAAGCAGAGACAGAAATAGCGACAGAAAAAGAGACTGAAACGGAGACGGAAGCTGTGACGGAGAAAGAAACTGAAACAGAAACGGAAACAGCGACAGAGACGGAAAAAGAGACCGAAACAAAAAAAGAGAAAGAGACTGAAAAAGAATAATAGAAATTTTTCAGAAAAAAGATAGGAGAGAACCGCTGTAAGAATTTTCCACAGCGGTTCTTTTTTTGGCAAAATGACGGATAAAATGAGGAAAACCGACAAAAAATTTTGTAGAAAAAAATCAAAAACAGGGATGCAATTTTAAAAAGAATGTGCGATAATGAAAAAGAATGCAAATTATGCCATAAAATTAACAAAATAAAGAAGAGAGTAGGCGGGAGTATTTCATGGTTTTTTCAAGTATGATATTTGTATTTTTCTTTTTGCCGATCAGCTTGACAGCATATTTTTTGTGTCGCACGACGAAGCAGAAAAATATTTCGCTGTTGGTATCTTCCTTAATTTTTTACGCTTGGGGAGGACCAAAATTTTTGCTGATCTTGCTTGCAATGACAGCAATTTGCTGGGGAGGAGGCATATTGATTGATCGTGCGGATGAAGAGAAGGTCAGAAAGATGATCTTGATCGGTACGATTGTATTGATGCTTGCTATTTTAGGATACTTTAAGTACACAGGATTTTTCCTTGGAATTATACAGGGAATCACAGGATTTCCAAAAGCGATTCCGCAGATTGTACTTCCAATCGGTATTTCATTCTATACATTCCAGCTTTTATCGTATGTTGTGGATGTGTATCGGGAAGAAGTTCCGGCACAGAAGTATTATTGGAAGCTGCTTTTATACTCCAGTTTGTTTCATCAATGTATCGCAGGACCGATTGTCCGCTATCAGCATGTAGCCGATGAGATTAATCACAGAAGAATCAAAATGTCAGAGATGGCAGACGGAATCACACGGTTTATGGTAGGTCTGGCAAAGAAATTGATTCTGGCAGACGGACTGGCTTCTCTGGCGGACAAGCTTGCGCCGATGGATGCGGCAGCGCTTGAGGCTACGCCGGCGCTTGGCGTTTGGATGGGAATTTTGTTCTATATGCTTCAGATTTATCTGGATTTTTCAGCATATTCTGACATGGCGATCGGTATGGGAAGAATGGTTGGATTCCACTATCATGAGAACTTCAACTATCCATATATAGCAAACTCTGTCACGGATTTCTGGAGAAGATGGCACATTTCCCTGAGTACGTTTTTCCGTGATTATGTTTACATTCCGCTTGGAGGAAACAGAAAAGGAAAAGTACGTCAGTATTTTAACTTGTTTATCGTATGGTTTCTGACAGGAATGTGGCATGGAGCCAGCTGGAATTATATTTTCTGGGGACTGTATTTCTTTTGCTTCCTTGTTTTGGAAAAGGCCTTTTTGCTGGAGAAATTTAAACGGATACCGAAGGTATTTCAGCATGTCTATCTGCTGATCATTGTATACTTTGGATGGATTCTGTTCCGATTTACAGATATGGGTACATTGGGTGCGGCACTTCAGAGTATGTTTGGATTGAACGGAAATGGATTTTCCAGTATGCAGGTTATGATTGTACTGAAAAGTAACCTGTTTTTCATCATCGTAGCAATCGTTGGATGTACGCCGCTGCCGAAGATGATAGCAGAAAAATTTGCTCTGTTTTGCAGAAGAAGATTTGCGATCCCGCATCTTTTATATATAGCAGAGCTGGTATACCCTTTACTGATGCTGCTGTTGTCCACAATGGCGATGGCAGGAAGCAGTTATCATCCATTTTTGTACTTCCAGTTTTAAAGAGAGCCGGTGTTTTTCTGTAGAAAGGATTTGAGATAATACTATGAATAAAAAAGAATTTCTGAGAAAGAGGAAAGAAGTCAGAAAAAAATATATGGCATTGAAGATTGTAGTGCCTCTTTGCTGTTTGCTTCTCATGGGAGTTATCGGACTGCTCATTCCGCTGCGTCCGAAGGTTTCCTCCGTGGAGAAGAGAAATCTGACTACGTTTCCAGAATTTTCTGTAGGCGACTTTTTAGATGGTACATACACCACAAACATTGGACTATGGTATGCAGATACATTTCCTATGAGAGATCAGATGATTGCAGGAAATGAGTTTGTGACGTCATGCTATGGATTAAAACAGCAGCAGATTTATGGCGATATGAAAAAAGGAGATGCGATTCCGGATCTGGACAGCGTGGAGAGTGTCTCCACAGACACGCCGCAGACGGACGCACCGCAGACAGATGCAGCACAGACGGATGCGTCTTCAGAGACAGAACCACAGACAACTGCACCTGAGACAGAACCAGAGACAAAACAAAAAAAGACAGAACCTCTGAAGGATGGAACGATCCACGAGGAAGGCGAGACTTTTGGTACGGTGTACGTTGCAGACAACAGAGCATTCAGTGTTTACTATTTCAATCAGACAGCGGCAGACACTTATGCGCAGGCAATCAGTTCCTGTTCTGCTATTTTGAAAGAGCAGGGAGTGACGGTGTATGACATTTTGGCCCCTACAAGCATCGGAGTGAATCTGGATGATGCGATTCAGGAAGAATTATATTCCAGCAATCAGGGACAGGCGTTTGAATATATCGGCAAGAAAATGACAGATGGCGTCCAGTTTGTAAATCCATATGAGACGATGCGCGCTCACAACAGTGAATATCTGTATTTCGGAACAGACCACCACTGGACAGCGCTTGGAGCATATTATGCTTATACTGAATTTGCAGAAAAGAAAGGAATCACTCCTCATAGTCTGGATTATTTCGAGAAAAAAGAATTCCCAGGATTTTTGGGAACATTTTATGCAAGCAGTAATCAGGCAGAAGAGCTGGCAAGCAATCCGGATACAGTCGTTGCATATGTGCCGAAAGGAACAAATGATATGACATATACCAGCTATGATGGTCTGGAATATCAGTGGAATGTCATCTCAGATGCAACAGAGTATGATGAGAACTCAAAATATATGTGTTTTATCGGAGGAGACCAGCCGTATGAAGAAATCCATAATCCTACTATCACAGACGGAAGCGCCTGTGTTGTGATTAAGGAATCATACGGAAATGCGTTTGTACCATTCCTGGTTGACCACTATCAGGATGTCTATGTAGTAGACTATCGTTATTATACAGGAAGTTTATCTTATCTTGTAATCAGCAAAGGAATTCAGGATGTTATCTTCTTAAATAATGCAGAGGCATTATCTTCTGATGACGTGGTAAGTAAAATCTATAATGTAGCAGT
>ERZ507747.65-NODE-65-length-16564-cov-4.55412_pt1 | contig 16564 bp, 13 predicted proteins | sample MGYA00513103_ERZ507747 | MGnify/ENA metagenome assembly ERZ507747 | reverse complement strand
TTTCGGCATTTTTTCTGGCTGTTTTTCCGGTTTTTGTTCTGTTTTCGGAAGATTTTCCTCTTTTATTTCCTTCTCCAAAACTGCTGTTTCCCGTTTCTCAACAGTCTCTTTTTTCTCTTCTTTCGGTGCCCTTGGTTCTTCCATTTTGACGGATGGTTTTGTTTCAAACATCTGTTTAATCTCAGCCATCTCATCGAATTCTTTTTTCTCTTCTTTTCTTCTTGCTCTGATTACTGCAGGCTTACTCCCTATACCGAAAAACCCCGAACTTCCGTGTTCCAATACCTCATATTCAATATTGTCACTCGTTGTCTCCAACTGGATAGAAGCTTCAATAACTGCATCTTCTACCTTTTTCGCTGATACTCTAATATATTCCATAAAAATGCACCCCTATTTTTTGTTCTTCTCATTATACTTCTCTACCATTCTTGCCTTCGCAGCAATACTTCCTGGCTTCTCTTCCGCGTTCTTATAGTACTCTGTTGAACTCTTAATTCTTGCGTTTCTCTCTTCCTCAGTCATAACTTTTTTAGTCGGGGTATTAATATTTCTTGTATTTACCTTAGCCTGACTGTTTACCACTCTTTGCTGATTAATTCCCAGTTGTTCCTGCTTCTTTTTAACCTTATCCGCATTCTTTGCAATCAATTCATCAATATCCATCTTGTCCATATGTCTGTTGACAATTACCTGCTGAATGGAACGAATCACGGAACCTGCAATCCAGTAGATACCCATACCTGCTGGCAGTGTCAGACAGAAGAAAGCTGACATCAGAGGCATCACAACATTCATTGTTTTCATGGAGCTCATCATTGCACTCTGCTCTCCATTTGGAGCCGGCTGCTGAGGCATCAGTTTTGTATTCAGCCACTGTGTTAATGCAGATAATACCGGAATTGCCAGAGCGCCGATTATCAGCAGCCATGCACCTGTTGCAAATCCCTGCTGCATAATATTAAGCGGTGAATCAGAAATGTTTAGACCCAGGAAATAGTTCATATGATCGGCGCTTGCCTGTGTTTCCTGAATCAGGCTGCTCATATTTGGGAACTCTGCAGCCAGTTCAGTCCAGTTGGACGGTTTCAATTTATAAAGTGTATCAATAATTTTCTCAATCGTATATCCATTGCTGTAACTGATGTTCAGAGTTTTGGCAATTCCTTCCATAAATCCCTGGCTTGCCGAGTTATTTAAAAGCGCTTCAGCAAGAGGTTTAAATACATCATATACACGCCCTACATATGCCGGAATATTCCAGATTACCTGGTATAAAGCAAACAAAATCGGCATCTGAATGATCAGCTGAAGACAGCTTCCCATCGGAGAAACACCATACTTTGCATAAAGCAGCTGTGTCTCTTCGTTCATTTTCATCATAGAAACCTGATCATTTTTTCCCTTGTATTTCTTCTGAATTTTCTGAAGTTCAGGGTTCATATGTGCCGATAACTTTGAAAATTTCTGCTGCTTTACAGTCAGAGGAGTGAGCAGCATATAAATAAAAAATGTAAATAAAATAATGCACAGACCGATATTTTGTATGTTCACCATATCCAAAACACCGAAGATTGCATTCATGATCACTCCAAGGACCGTAGCTACAGGCCCAATCACCCAGATTGAACTCTTCGTTAATACCATCTTAGACAACTTCTTATCCTCCCATCGTGCATGGTTTATGGAACCGGATCATAACCGCCTTTGGAAAACGGATTACATCTTAAGATTCTCCAACACGTTAAAATACTGCCTTTTATAGCCCCATATTTCTCGATTGCCTCCAGCCCATACTGAGAGCAGGTTGGAATATAGGGACAATGTGTCCTTTTTAACGGCGATAAATATTTTCTATAAAACTTAATCATTAAGATCAATATTTTTCTCATCTGATATCATTTCTTTTCTGTTGATTATTTTATGAAGCTTCCCTAAATGCAGCAATGCGCTCTCGATATCATGAAAGCCTCTGTCTTTTGCGTTCACCCTCGCAACCACAATGATATCTTTTCCTCTGGAAAAATCAGCCTCATTCAGCCGATAGCTCTCGCGTATCAGTCTTGCCAAGCGATGTCTCACAATACTATTTCCTACTTTTTTACTGACCGAGATTCCCAGACGATTTTTCTGGCTTTCATTTTCTTTCACATACATAACCAGGTATCGATTCGCAAAAGATTTTCCCGTTTTGTATACTTCCTGAAAATCCTTATTTTTCTTTAATGATTCTGAAAATATCATAGACTATCCTTTTTCTTTTGAAGAGAAGAAAAGGCCACATATCTGCGGCCTATGCTGATAACTGCTTTCTTCCTTTTGCTCTTCTGGCAGCTAAAACTTTTCTTCCACCAGCTGTACTCATTCTTGCTCTGAAACCATGAACTTTAGATCTGGATCTCTTTTTAGGCTGAAATGTCATTTTCATAATTCGGGCCACCTCCTTTATCAAAACCAATTGATATCTATCTGATTAATTGGTATATTAATATCACAGCAACGACGGCGAAGCATCCACCTATATTCTGCTTTCTGCAAAAAATTCTGCATAGATGTCAACTGCCCGTACCTGTTACAAAATATCATTACAATTATAGTCATAAAAGCCCGTGAAGTCAAGTAATTCCTTTATCTTTTTTCGTTTCTCCCGCTTTCGCTGCTTTCTGGTTCTCCACCGGAAAGCAAAAGTTATCCACATTTTGTGGATAGAATGTGGATAACTTTTTCAATATCTTGTGGTTTCGTTCTTTTTTTATTTTCAGTGTGGATAATGTGGATAACCAATTTGAAAGTTATCCACATTATCCACACTCTTGAAAAGTTATCCACATCGCACGGTGGATAGTATGTGGATAACTTTTTTATATTTTATTTTTTTCCTTATTTTTCAAGGAATTTTCAGTGTGGATAATGTGGATAACCAATTTGAAAGTTATCCACATTATCCACACTCTTGAAAAGTTATCCACATCGCACGGTGGATAGTATGTGGATAACTAATTTTTATTCCCTTTTTTTTGATAAAATTCTATTTTTTTCGTTACTATATTTTGTTTCAAAAAAGTTATCCACATTATCCACATTCTACCTAATTTAATGTGGATAACTTTTCTTTTCCCCTCGTCTGCCCGAAATTTTGATTGATAATTAGTCCCTTTTGGTTTAATATTAATTGAAAGAATAAACCAATACTAATATACACAAAACACGGATTTTTTCAATCCGCTGATGAATACTTAAGGAGATTTTTTCAATGGACGAAAATATGGAAAAGGACACAATTATCGAAAAATGGGAAGAAATCCTCTCCACCGTCAAAATGGAATATGAACTTTCCGATGTTTCTTTCAAAACATGGATTAAGCCTCTGTCCGTTCATTCTCTTGAAAATAATGTGTTGATGCTTTTAGGCCCTACAGAGCCGATGGGCTTAAATTATGTCAGCAAGCGGTATCTCTCACCTTTAAAGGTGGCTATTGCTGAACTCACCGGCATTGACTGTGAGATTAAATTTCTTCTTCCTGATCAGATCAAAGAAAAAACGTCTGCAAAACCGCTAAATTCCGCAATGAATGAAAATATCGAACGCGCAAATCTAAATCCAAAGTATACTTTCGATACTTTTGTCGTTGGCAGCAATAACAACTTTGCACACGCCGCTGCGCTTGCCGTCGCAGAATCTCCTGGCGCCATGTACAATCCGCTTTTTATCTATGGAGGCGTAGGGCTTGGAAAAACACATCTTATGCATTCCATCGCTCATTTTATCCTGGAGCACAATCCGGATTCTAAAGTATTATATGTCACCAGCGAGTACTTTACAAACGAACTGATCGAAGCCATCCGAAACGGCAACAATACAGCAATGGCACAATTTCGCGAAAAGTACCGGAATATCGATGTTTTGCTGATCGATGATGTACAATTTCTGATCGGAAAAGAATCCACGCAGGAAGAATTTTTCCACACATTCAACGATCTGCACGGTTCCAAAAAACAGATCATTCTTTCCAGCGACAAACCACCGAAAGATTTTCTGACTCTGGAAAGCCGCCTCAGATCCCGCTTTGAATGGGGATTAATCGCAGATATTTCTTCTCCTGACTACGAAACCCGTATGGCGATTCTGAGAAAAAAAGAAGAATTGGACGGCTACACGATTGATGACGATGTTATCAAATATATTGCAACACATATTAAGTCAAATATTCGTGAGTTGGAAGGCGCATTAAATAAAATTATGGCTTTCAGTAATCTGGAACATCGTGAGATCGATATCTATCTCGCAGAAGAAGCCTTAAAAGACATCATTGCTCCGGAAGAACGGGGAATTGTCACTCCGCAGCTCATCCTGAACAAAGTTGCTGAACACTTCAGCATTGACACCGAAGATCTGATCGGAAACAAACGTACTGCAAATATCGTATTTCCACGCCAGATTGCAATGTATCTGTGCAATGAAATGCTGGAAATGCCATTTAAAAATATTGGAGAGATTCTGGGAAAACGAGATCATACAACCATTATGCACGGCTCAAAAAAAATTGCCAAAGAATTACAGACATCGGAATCCTTAAAAAATACGATTGAAATTTTAAAAAAGAAAATAAGTCCAGCTTAATAATGCTGTTTTCCACTGTAATATTTTTTTAAAAAAAGTTATCCACATTATCCACATAGGCGGTGGATAACTACGGTGGATAATGTGGATAACTCTGAAAAATGGTGTTTTTGTATGTGGACACAAAAAATTTATCCACATACGTTATCCACACTGTCCACAAGTTATCCACATAGTTATCCACATAGCTGACATCAAAAAAAACCAGTAAAATCAATGGTTTCAAGAGTTATCCACATTATCCACCGCCCCTACTACTACTACGATTAATTATATACTGTTATATAAAGCCAGACGCACTGAAAGGAGACTTTACTATCATGAAACTTATATTCCAAAAAAATAACCTTCTGAAGGCTGTCAATATTGTTCTTAAAGCAGTTCCTTCAAAGACAACAATGCCGATCTTAGAATGTATTCTCATTGATGCTTCCTCAAATCAGATTAAATTCACATCGAACGATATGGAATTGGGGATAGAGACGATTGTAGAGGGAGAAATTGTGGAAAGAGGTACAATCGCTCTTGATGCTAAGATCTTTTCTGAGATCATTAGAAAATTACCTGAAAGCGATATTGTGATCGAAACACACGATTTAAAGACGACGATCACCTGTGAAAAGGCAAAATTTGACATCTTGGGAAAATCAAGTGAAGATTTTTCTTATCTGCCATTTGTGGAAAAAAATGATTTTATCTCCCTGTCTCAGTTTACATTGAAAGAAATGATCCGTCAGACGATTTTTTCCATTGCAGCAAATGAAAATAATAAAATGATGACAGGAGAATTATTTGAAATTAAGGATAATATGCTCAGAGTAGTATCTCTTGACGGACATCGAATTGCAATCCGCAAAATGATGCTGAAAGAGACGTATGAAGACAGAAAGATTGTTGTACCAGGTAAAACTCTGATAGAAATCAGTAAAATTTTATCAGGCGAAGTGGAAGACACGGTAAACCTTTTCTTTACATCAAATCATATTGTCTTTGAATTTGACCAGACAACAGTTGTTTCAAGATTGATTGAGGGGGAATATTTCCGCATTGATCAGATGCTCTCCAGCGATTATGAAACAAAAGTAAAAATTAATAAAAAAGAATTGTTAAGCTGTATCGACCGTGCAACGCTGCTTGTAAAAGAGAGTGACAAAAAACCGATTATTATCTCAATTAATGGTAATTGTATGGAGCTTAAAATTGATTCTCAGATCGGTTCCATGAAGGAAGAGATTGATATTGAGAAAGAAGGAAAAGATCTGATGATTGGATTTAATCCAAAATTCCTGATTGATGCGCTGCGTGTCATAGATGATGAGACGATCACCATCTATCTGGTAAATCCAAAAGCACCATGTTTTATCCGAGATGAGCAGGAATCTTATATCTATCTGATTCTGCCGGTCAACTTTATATCTTAAAGTAAGTAAAGAGAAAAAGAATCATTTACAAAGCCAATTCTTTTTAGAATAAAATTATTTCATACAAGCATATTTCAGGCTGTAGGAATAATTTAAAAAAAGAATTGGTTTTTTTTCGTTAATTTGTTGTAATTTAGAGTAGGATTTTTTTTAAAATGCTGGTATACTTTATTTGACATGTGTAAAAAGAGAAAAAGATACAAGCGTAGTTTAGGAGGAAAGAAATGGAAACAATAAAACTGAGAGAGGACTACATTAAATTGGGACAGGCTTTAAAAGCAGCCGGACTTGTGGAATCCGGAGTGGAGGCGAAGCTTGTCATTTTAGACGGACAGGTAAAGGTCAACGGAGTCACAGAATATCAGCGGGGAAAAAAGTTGACAGACGGTGATATTGTTTCCTTTGACAGCGAAACGATAAAAATTGTAAAATAAGAGTCAAAGCAAAGTGAAAAAACTTTGAGACATCCCTGAATTTATACCGCGCAGTATGCGGAATCAGGAGGAACGAATGATCATTGAATCTTTAAAACTAGACCGATTTCGGAATTATGATTCTTTGAAGTTGGAATTTGACAAAGGCACAAATATTTTTTACGGTGATAATGCGCAGGGAAAAACAAATATTCTGGAAGCAATATATGTGTGCGGAACGACAAAATCTCACAGGTGCAGCAAAGACAGAGAGATGATACAGTTCGGGCAGAACGAAGCGCATATCTGTATGGAGATATTGAAGAATGACGGGAGGATTCAGGTTGATATGCACCTGAAAAAAAATAAGGCGAAGGGAATTGCCATAAACGGCGTTCCGATCAGAAAGGCAAGTGAACTGTTTGGACTTGCTAATTTTATCTTTTTTTCTCCCGAAGATTTGAATATTATCAAGGACGGTCCTGCAGAGAGAAGACGATTTTTGGATCTGGAATTATGTCAGCTGAGTAAAATTTATTTGTATCATTTGACAAATTATAATAAAATAATAGTTCAGAGAAACAAACTTTTGAAGGAAGCAGCGTTTCGCCCGGAGTATCTCGATATGCTGGATGTATATGACAGCCAGATGGTAATGTACGGACAGCGCATCATTGAAGAGAGGGAGAAGTTTCTCCACCGCATCAATGAAGTGATACAGAAAGCACATGAAAAACTTTCTGGCGGAAGAGAACGCTTGAGACTTGTGTATGAAAAAAATGTGGACGCTGAGTGCTTTGAAAATGAGCTGAAAAAAAACAGAGAGAAGGATCTGCATTTTCGGGCATCTACATCAGGACCGCACAAGGATGATATCAGTTTTTACATTGGAGAGTTGGACGTCAGAAGATTTGGATCTCAAGGACAGCAGAGGACAGCAGCACTTTCATTAAAGCTGGCTGAAATTGAGCTTGTGAAACAGGAAATAAAAGATACACCGATTTTATTGCTGGACGACGTATTGTCTGAGCTGGACAGAAAAAGGCAGCATTATCTGCTGGATAGCATTGGAGACATCCAGACATTTATCACTTGCACAGGAATTGATGATTTTATTCAAAACCAATTTGAGCTGAATCATGTGTTTCATGTGGCAGAAGGTGTTGTCTATGAATAAAACAGGAGGTTGTTATGAGTACAGAATACGGTGCAGATCAAATAGAAATTTTAGAGGGATTGGAAGCAGTCAGAAAAAGACCGGGAATGTATATCGGCAGCACATCAATAAGAGGACTTCACCATCTTGTGTATGAAATTGTAGACAATGCGGTGGACGAAGCGCTTGCCGGATACTGCAATATGGTTCAAGTGACGATCAATAAAGATAATTCCATCACAGTTGTAGATAACGGAAGGGGAATTCCTGTTGGGATTAACCACAAGTCTGGTCTGCCTGCTGTGGAAGTTGTATTTACGATTCTTCATGCCGGCGGAAAGTTCGGCGGCGGGGGATACAGTGTATCGGGAGGACTTCACGGCGTAGGAGCTTCCGTGGTCAATGCACTTTCTAAATGGCTGGAAGTGACTGTCTACAGCGGCGGAAAAATTTACAGACAGCGTTACGAGAAGGGAAAATCTACAGGACGCCTGACTGTGATCGGAGAATGTGAACAGGAAAAGACAGGGACAATGGTTAAATTCCTGGCAGATGATGAAATTTTTGAGGATACCACATATGACTTTGGAATGCTGAAACAGCGTCTGAGAGAAGTGGCATTTCTGACGAAAACAATCACAATTCAGCTGAGAGACGAACGCCCTGAAGAGCCGGTTGAAAAAGTATTTCACTATGAAGGCGGAGTAAAAGAATTTGTGGCTTATCTGAACAAGGGAAAGACACCATTATATCAGGATATGATTTACTGCGAAGGAGTAAAAGACGGTATTGTGGTGGAGGTTGCGCTTCAGCACAACAGTACGTACACGGAGAGCTGCTACAGTTTTGTAAATAATATTCCTACCCCTGAGGGCGGAACTCATCTTGCAGGATTTAAAAATGCGGTGACAAAAACGTTTAATGATTATGCAAGAGAAAATAAACTGCTCAAAGAAAATGAGCCGAATCTGTCAGGAGATGACATACGGGAAGGTCTCACTTCCATTATCAGCATCAAGATGGAGGAAGCACAGTTTGAAGGGCAGACGAAACAGAAGCTCGGAAACAGTGAGGCGCGCGGCGCTGTGGACAGTATTGTCAGCGAACAGCTGATGATCTATCTGGAACAGCATCCTCAGGCTGCCAAGATTATTCTGGACAAATCGATCATGTCCCAGCGTGCAAGAGAAGCTGCGAGAAAAGCAAGGGAACTGACAAGAAGAAAGTCAGCGCTGGAGGGAATGTCACTTCCGGGAAAACTGGCAGATTGTACAGATAAAGATCCGAGTAAATGTGAAATTTATATCGTAGAGGGAGATTCTGCCGGCGGTTCCGCAAAGACAGCGAGAAGCCGTGCAACACAGGCGATCCTGCCTCTGCGAGGAAAGATATTAAATGTGGAGAAGGCACGTCTTGACCGTATCTATGCTAATGCAGAAATCAAGGCGATGATTACGGCATTTGGAACAGGAATTCATGAAGACTTCGATATTTCAAAACTGAGATATCACAAAATCATTATCATGACAGATGCCGATGTGGACGGAGCGCATATCAGTACACTGCTTCTGACATTTTTATATCGGTTTATGCCTGATCTGATCAAAGAAGGATATGTATATCTGGCACAGCCGCCGTTATATAAGATCGAGAAAAATAAAAAAGTTTGGTATGCGTATGACGATGCACAGCTGAATGAGATTCTGACTGAGATCGGAAGAGATGGAAATAATAAAATTCAGCGATATAAAGGTCTTGGCGAGATGGACGCAGAACAGCTCTGGGAGACGACAATGGATCCGGAGAGAAGAATTCTGAAACGTGTTGTGATGAACAATGACGATTCATCGGAAATTGATGTGACATTCACGACACTGATGGGAGATGCAGTGGAGCCTCGCCGCGAGTTTATCGAGGAAAATGCAAAATTTGTAAAGAATCTGGATATATAGGAGGAGAGAAAGCGTGGAAGATAATATTTTTGACAAGATAGAGGAAATTGATCTGAAAAAGACAATGGAAGACTCCTATATTGACTATGCGATGAGTGTTATTGCAGCGCGCGCTCTTCCGGATGTCCGTGACGGATTAAAACCGGTACAGCGCCGTGTGCTGTATTCTATGATTGAGCTGAACAATGGTCCTGACAAACCACACAGAAAATGTGCGCGTATTGTCGGTGATACGATGGGTAAATATCATCCTCACGGTGACAGTTCAATCTACGGGGCGCTGGTTAATCTGGCACAGGACTGGTCGACGCGGTATCCGCTGGTGGATGGTCATGGAAACTTTGGATCTGTAGATGGAGATGGGGCTGCTGCAATGCGTTATACCGAGGCACGCCTGAGTAAAATTTCCATGGAAATGCTTGCAGATATCAATAAAAACACAGTAGATTTTGTTCCAAACTTTGATGAGACAGAACAGGAACCTTCTGTACTTCCGTCCAGATATCCGAATCTCCTTGTAAATGGGGCTTCCGGTATTGCGGTGGGTATGGCGACAAACATTCCGCCTCACAATCTGAACGAAGTGATTCATGCAGTTGTCAAAATGATTGACAATCGTATCTTAGAAGACCGCAATACGAGCATTGAAGAAATCATGCAGATTATAAAAGGACCTGATTTCCCTACAGGGGCAAAAATTCTGGGCAGAAGAGGAATTGAGGAGGCATACCGCACTGGAAGAGGAAAAATAAAAGTGCGTGCAGTGACAGAGATTGAATCTATGCCAAATGGAAAGAGCAGAATCGTAGTATCAGAACTGCCATATCTGGTAAATAAGGCAAGACTGATTGAGAAGATTGCGGAACTGGTGCGTGATAAAAAAATTGACGGAATCACAGCGATCACAGATGAATCAAACCGAGAGGGAATGAGAATCAGTATCGAATTAAGACGCGACGTCAACGCAAATGTGGTATTAAATCGTCTGTACAAACATACACAGCTTCAGGATACATTCGGCGTGATCATGCTGGCTCTTGTGGATAATCAGCCAAAAGTCATGAATCTGCTCGATATGCTGAACTATTATATTCAGCATCAGGAAGAGGTTGTCACAAGAAGAACGCAGTATGAACTGAATAAAGCACAGGAACGCGCCCACATCTTAGAGGGACTGCTCTCAGCTCTGGATCATATTGACGAGGTAATCAGCCTGATCAGAGGCTCCCAGAATATTCAGGAAGCAAAGGCACAGCTGATGGATCGTTTTGCGCTTTCTGATGTACAGGCACAGGCCATTGTAGATATGAGACTGAAAGCCCTGACAGGTCTGGAGAGAGGCAAGCTGGAGACAGAGTATCAGGACCTGATGAAAAAAATAGACGAGTTAAAGGCTATTCTGGAAGATGAGAAACTGCTGCTGGGCGTAATCAGAACGGAAATTTTGGCAATCGGAGACAAATATGGGGATGAGAGAAGAACACATATTGGTGCAGATGAATCCGATTTATCCACAGAAGATCTGATCCCGGTGGAAAACGTTGTGATTTCCATGACAAAACTGGGATATATTAAGCGTATGACGGTGGATAATTTCAGAAGTCAGAACCGTGGCGGCAAGGGAATCAAAGGAATGCAGATTATCGAGGATGATTATATCGAAGAATTGCTGATGACAACGACACATCACTATCTGATGTTCTTTACAAATACAGGAAAAGTATATCGTCTGAAAGCATATGAGATTCCGGAGGCAGGAAGAAATGCAAGAGGAACAGCGATTATCAATCTGCTTCAGCTGATGCCGGATGAAAAGATTACAGCAATCATTCCGATCAGAGAATATAAAGAAGGACGTTATATGTTTATGGCGACGAAAAAAGGAATTGTGAAAAAAACGCCGATTACAGATTATGCAAATGTTAGAAAAACGGGACTTGCGGCAATCACTTTGAGAGAAAATGATGAGCTGATTGAAGTGAAATCAACGAACAATAAAAAAGATATTTTCTTGGTTACGAAATTTGGACAGTGTATCCGATTCCATGAGACGGATGTGCGCAGCACGGGAAGAGTTTCCATGGGTGTAATCGGTATGAATTTATCTCCGGATGATGAAGTAGTCGGAATGCAGCTCGATACGCAGGGACAGTATCTGCTGATTGTATCTGAAAAAGGTATGGGCAAACTGACATCCATCGATGAATTTACGACTCAAAACAGAGGCGGCAAAGGCGTAAAGTGTTATAAGATCATGGAGAAGACAGGAAATGTAGTCGGCGTGAAGGCTGTGGACAAAGAAAAAGAAATTATGCTGATTACGACAAAGGGTGTAATCATTCGGATTATGTGCGATGTGATTAGTGTACTGGGAAGAGTGACTTCAGGCGTGAAACTGATTCAGCTGGATGATGATGTCTCTGTGGCAAGTATAGCAAAAGTGCGCGATGAATCGAACAAGACAGAGGAAGATACATTGAAATTGTTGGAAAATCAGCTGAATGAGGAGTTATAAAAAAGTATGAAATTACGGAGAGTGCTGGCAGTCAGAGCTGCAAAACTGGTCGGAAATATCAGCCGTAAGATGGGAAGACAGGGTGTCACATGGGCAGGGCTTGTGGCACGTCTGATCTATCCGGATATTCTGCAGGATCTGGCAGGACAGCTGAGAGGAAAATCGTTTATTGTGTGCGGAACAAATGGAAAGACTACCACAAACAATTTACTTTGTTCTGCAATCGAGGCAGAGGGAAAAAAAATAATCTGCAACAGGACAGGATCGAATATGCAGAATGGTGTCGTGGCTGCATTTGTTTTAGCAGCCGACAAGAAAGGAAATATTGATGCAGACTATGCCTGCATTGAGATTGACGAAGCGTCCACAATGAAGGTTCTGCCCAGATTTAAACCGGACTTTATGGTGCTGACAAATCTGTTCCGGGATCAGCTTGACCGCTATGGTGAAATTGATATCACAATGGATATCCTGAAAAAAGCGATCAAGATGGCGCCGGATATGACACTGCTGATCAATGGAGACGATTCCCTTTCGGTGACGCTTGCGATGGATACCGGAAATAAGTACCATACTTATGGAATCAGTGAAAAAGTACTGGATGGAGATGAAAATTCTGAAATCAGAGAAGGACGTTTTTGTAAAAAATGCGGCGCAAAGATGAAATATCATTTCTACCATTACAGTCAGCTTGGAGATTATGAATGTCCTGGCTGCGGCTTTAAAAGACCTGCGATTGAGTTTGACGCATCGCACATCTTTGCTGGAGACCATTTGTCCTTTGAGGTAGAAGGCAGAAAAATAGAGGCTAATTACAGAGGATTTTACAATGTGTATAATATTCTGACTGCATATGCGGCAGGCAGAGTTGCCGGTCTTTCGATGGATCATTTTCAGGATACGCTCAATAAATTTAACCCGGAAAATGGAAGAATGGAACATTTCTTCATCAACGGAACGAAGATTGAGCTGAATCTGGCTAAAAATCCGGCAGGATTCAATCAGAATATTGCGGCCGTGATGGAAGATCAGACACCAAAAGATGTTATTATTCTGATCAATGACCGTTTTCAGGATGGAGAGGATGTATCATGGCTTTGGGACGTTGACTTTGAACGTTTTCAGGAAGAAAGTATCCGTTCGATTACAGTCAGCGGAATTCGATGCCTTGATATGAGACTGCGCCTGAAATATGTCGACATTCCTGCCAAAGTAGAGCGAAATGTCTCTGAAGCGATCCAGGATCGCATTAAAAACGGTGTCGGCAATCTGTATATTCTCGTCAATTATACAGGACTGTACAGCACGAGAAATACACTGAAGAGGATGGAGGAAGAAAGCCGATGAAATTGACGATAGGGCATTTATATCCGGATCTTTTAAATCTCTATGGGGACAGAGGCAATATTCAGTGCATGATGAAAAGATGTGAGTGGAGAGGAATCGAAGCAGAAACGATTGCGTACCGACTTGAAGATCCGATTGACTTTGGAGCATTAGATATCGTACTTTTGGGCGGAGGATCAGACCGTGAGCAGATGTTGGTCTGTAACCGCCTGAAGGAAATCCGAAAAGATTTTAAAGAATTTGTGGAGACAGACGGTGTAGTACTGGCAATCTGCGGCGGATATCAGCTGTTGGGGAATTTTTATGAGACAAAAGACGGAAGAATTGACGGACTTGGTCTGGTTGACCTTTATACGGTTCAGAAAAAAGGAAGATTGATCCGGAACATTGTGATACAGAGTGATCTGTTTGAGCGGCCGATTGTCGGATTTGAAAATCATGGAGGAAGGACGTACATCAATAAGAACAAACCTCTTGGAAAAGTAGTTTACGGAAAAGGAAATGATGGAAAATCAGGATATGAAGGCGTAGTTTACAAAAATGTAATCGGAACGTATCTTCATGGCCCCGTCCTGCCGAAAAATCCAGATCTGTGCGACTATATTCTGAAAAAAGCACTGGAGAGAAAATACGGAAGTGCGGAGCTTCTGCCCCTGGACGATACTCAGGAACATGAAGCAAACGACTATATCGTAAAGAGATATGAGGATAAAGTACAAAATATCAAAGAAGAGATTCTAAGAAGAATTTAGGAGGAGGAAAAAAGTGATTCGGACAGTTAATGTAAAGGAACTGACAAAAAACATTAAAGAAATGTGCATAGAAGCAACTCATTTTCTGTCAGCCGATATGGATGAGGCGATGAAAAAAGCGGCAGAAAATGAAGAGTCCGCACTGGGACGCCAGATTTTATGTCAGCTTCAGGAAAATCTGCAGATTGCCGGGGAAGATAGGATTCCGATTTGCCAGGACACAGGTATGGCTGTGATTTTCCTGGAAGTGGGTCAGGATGTCCATTTTGAGGGCGGAAATGTGGAAGATGCTGTCAATGAAGGCGTACGTCAGGGATATACAGAAGGATTTTTGAGAAAATCGGTTGTGAATGATCCGATTATTCGGGAAAATACGAAGGATAATACACCGGCTGTCTTATACAGTGAAATTGTGCCGGGAGATCAGGTCAAAATTACAGTAGCGCCGAAAGGATTCGGAAGTGAAAATATGAGCCGGATTTTTATGCTTAAGCCGGCAGACGGGATAGAGGGAGTTAAAAATGCTATTTTGACTGCCGTAAGAGATGCCGGTCCGAATGCTTGTCCTCCTATGGTAGTTGGAGTAGGAATTGGAGGAACATTTGAAAAATGTGCTCTGATGGCGAAAAAAGCGTTGACAAGAAATGTAAACCAGCATTCTGATATCCCATATGTGAAAGAGCTGGAAGAAGAGATGCTGGAAAAAATCAACGGTCTGGGAATCGGTCCAGGCGGCTTGGGCGGCAGAATTACAGCACTGGCAGTGAATATCAATACATATCCGACACATATTGCAGGTCTTCCTGTCGCAGTCAATATCTGCTGTCATGTAAATCGGCACAGTGTCCGGATCATATAAGGGGGGACGAAAATGGAACGTCATATTACAGTACCGATGACAAGAGAAGAAGCAAAAAGTTTAAAGGCGGGAGATTACGTCTATCTTTCAGGAACAATCTATACAGCTCGTGATGCCGCGCATAAAAGAATGCAGGAGACATTGGACAGAGGAGAACAGCTGCCTATTTCTGTAGAAAATAATATTATTTATTATATGGGACCGTGTCCGGCAAGAGAAGGACGTCCGATTGGATCAGCAGGACCGACGACAGCAAGCAGAATGGACAAGTATACGCCGAGACTGCTGGATATGGGGCTGACCGGCATGATTGGAAAGGGGAAACGTTCTCCGGAGGTTCTGAATGCAATCGTCAGAAACGGCGCTGTTTATTTCGCTGCAATCGGAGGAGCGGGAGCTTTATTGGCTCAGAGAATCAAAAAATCGACGGTGATTGCATACGAAGATCTGGGCACGGAAGCAATCCGAAAATTAGAAATTGAGAATTTTCCAGTTATTGTAGTAGTCGATGCAGATGGAAATAATTTATATGAAACAGCCATAGAACAATACAGAAAAGAGTAGAAGATTATTTGAAATAGAGCCACCACAATCCCACTGGCTTTAGATGGTGGGATTGTGGCTGCCAAAAATAGATAGGGCAGGGACTGCCCGAATAAACGCCTGTGGAGATAGTAGGAAGAACGATGTTTAGTGAACGTCGGCTTTGAGCCGACCGAAGCGAAGCGGAGACACGAGGTCGATGAAGCAGGAAGCCCATTGGCTTTAGACAATGGGCAGTTGACAGTATGATTTTTTCTCAGAAAGGAAAAAAATGAAAAGAATCATTTTAATGGTATTGTATAACATTCCATTTGTACCATATTGGTGGTGGCAGCTGTGTCATTATGCGAAAAAAGCAGATCAATATTCAGAAGAAGAACGGTATGCTCTTTTGAAAAAAATCACTGTCCATGCCAATAAAGGAGGACGTGTAAAGATTGACGCACATGGAGTGGAAAATCTGCCTGATAAGAATGGATTTATTCTCTACCCCAATCATCAGGGAATGTTTGATGTGCTTGCTTTTGTGGAAAGCTGCCCCAAACCGTTCTCTGTCGTAATGAAAAAAGAAGTGGAGAATGTAATGTTTTTAAAACAGGTTTTTCATATTATGAAAGCAAAGGCATTGGACCGCTCAGATATCCGTCAGGGAATGAAAGTTATAGCAGAAGTGTCAAAAGAAGTAGGCGAGGGGAGAAACTATCTGATTTTTGCTGAAGGGACAAGATCCAAAGAAGGGAATAAGGTTTTAGATTTTAAAGGAGGCAGCTTTAAGGCCGCAATGAAAGCGAAGTGTCCCATTGTTCCTGTCGCAGTGATCGATGCCTATAAAGGATTTGATACAAATTCGATTCAGCCGATCACTGTTCAGCTTCATTATCTGCCTCCTATTTATTATGAAGAGTATAAAAATATGAAATCAACGGAAGTTGCAGAGATCGTAAAAAACAGGATAAAAGAGACCATTGAAAAAAATATAAGATCG
>ERZ507747.40-NODE-40-length-23031-cov-5.10868_pt1 | contig 23031 bp, 19 predicted proteins | sample MGYA00513103_ERZ507747 | MGnify/ENA metagenome assembly ERZ507747 | reverse complement strand
CGGTATGACGAAAATGGGTAGACCGAAGCTGGACAACGCAAAGCGTCAATCCATTACAGTTCGGTTATCAGACAAAACCTATGATGAGTTGATCAGGTATGCTGCTGAACACAAGATGACAAAGACAGAGGTTGCCCTGCGAGGTTTGGAAGAGTATTTGTCCAAGCAAAAATAAGTGCTGTGAGTCCCTTCTTCATTATTGAAGGAGGTAACAGACATGGCAAAGACACGGAAAGATGAGCGGGGAAGAGCACTCAGGAAAGGAGAAGTACAGAGGGCATCAGACAAGCGGTATATGTACACCTATACTGATCCGTTGGGCAGGCGTAAGTCCATATACGCACAGGATTTGGCAACGCTTCGAGAAAAAGAGAAGCAGCTGATGAAGGATCAATTGGATGGTTTGGATCTGTATGTTGCAGGTAAGGCCACCATAAATGATACCTATGATCGATATATATCTACGAAGTATGATTTGCGAGCGACTACACGCAGCAATTACGATTACATGTATAATCGCTTTGTCAGACATACTTTCGGTAAGAAGAAAATCGCAGGCACTAAGTATTCAGACGTACTCCAGTTTTACTGCTACTTGCTTAAAAAGGAAAAGTTATCGTTAGGGACGCTGGACTCAGTTCATACCCTGCTTCATCCGACATTCCAATTGGCGGTTCGAGATGAAATCATTCGGAAAAATCCGTCAGACGGAGTCATGAAGGAAGTCAGCAAGAAAACAGATAAGACAAGAGGCGTGAGACATGCTTTAACGAGAGAGCAGCAACGAGCATTTATGGACTATATTTCCAATCACCCAGTGTATTATCATTGGTGGCCGTTATTTACGGTTTTGCTTGGAACTGGCTGCCGAATCGGAGAAGCACTGGGACTTCGATGGGATGATCTTGATTTTGATAATCGGATTCTGAGTATTAATCACAGTCTGGTTTATTACCCGGTTGGAGAATCGAGAAAGTCTGTTCTGCGGATATCAAAGCCGAAGACGGAGGCAGGTATCAGAACGATCCCTATGCTTGATATTGTACGTGATGCTTTTCACATGGAGCACGAGGAGCAGGAAGAAACAGGATTCAACGAGACCGAGATTGATGGAATGACGGGTTTTGTATTTGTCAATCGTTTTGGCTCAGTTTTAAATCCGCAGGCTGTGAATCGTACTATTAAGCGAATTATCAGTGGGTACAATGCGGAAGAGGTTATCAATGCTAAGCGTGAGCGGCGAGAGCCGATTATTCTTCCAGATTTCTCCTGTCATCACTTGAGGCATACCTTTTGTACAAGACTCTGTGAGCATGAAACAAATTTAAAAGTGATTCAGGCAATTATGGGCCATCGGAATATTGAAACGACGATGGATATCTATGCCGAAGCCACTGATCAAAAGAAGCAGGAATCTTTTGAAAACTTATCTAAATTGGACATCTTTTAGGAAGGGTTCTCAGCGTGAGAAGCTGACAACAAACTTTCTGCGAAGACAACAGTTTGACAACAATTTTCTTTTTTCCCTGATGTAATACGAAGCACTGTGAAGAATGGGGAAGCAAGGAAATGAAGGGATTTGAACCGATATGATGGCATGTAAGTTGGTGGGAAAACTTTTCCCCACGATGAAGAGTCTGGGAGGTTCTGACGCTCCTAAAAAAGCGGAAAAAGCAGCTCCGGCAGAAGCTGTGAATGTTCCGGAGAAGATTGATTTCTCTAATGTTGAGATTGAGCCGCTGTTCAAGGATATGGTTGACTTTGACACTTTTGCAAAGTCTGATTTCCGTGCCGTGAAGGTAAAAGAATGTACCGCGGTGCCCAAGAGCAAGAAACTTCTGAAGTTTGTCTTAGACGACGGCACAGATGAAGACCGTGTGATCTTAAGCGGCATCCACGATACTTATGAGCCGGAAGAGCTGGTAGGAAAGACATTGATTGCAATCACAAACCTGCCTCCCCGTCCTATGATGGGCATTGATTCCTGCGGAATGATCATTTCTGCGGTTCATCATGAAAACGGAGAGGAAAAACTGCACTGTCTGATGGTGGATGAGCATATCCCGGCAGGGGCAAAATTATACTAATTAATCTAAAATAAATCGGTTATCCGCAGTATGCCCGAACGAAAAAGGGTGTATTGCGGATAACAATTCTAATATAGTTCTATTTTATCTGTAAAATATCTGAACAAACTATCCCAAATTTAAGTCATTACATATAAATTTAACGCAGGCGACCAATATAATAGGTTTATCTTTAAGAAAATCGGCTCTTATTTTTTATATTTACAAATAATTTCTTAGAAACTCTCTTTGCTTGTAGGTAATTCCTATTGAAAATACTATTTGGAGGATAAAATTTACCTACTATATTCTGATACAATCCTATATCTTATCCGTAAATCGCGGAAAAACAATCATAGAAAGGCGTAATTATGGAAGAAATAAAAATGTGCGCTGCACAGGAATTGAGGAAACTAAAAGAAATGGAAAAGATGGCTGCGGATGATTTGAAAAATGCGCCCCCAGGTACTCTCCGCATTGCAAAAAATCACAATTCCAATCAATACTATTGGAGAACAGAGCCAAAAGATACAAAGGGCAGATATATTAAAAAGAGTAATGAGGCGCTTATTAAAGGGCTGGCGCAAAAGGAATATGCTAAAAAGATGCTTCCGGTTATCAGAAAGAAAATAAAAGAACTGGAGAGAATATATGATGTCTGTACATGGAAAGATTTACTTTATACATATGAAAGGCTTTCACAGGCCAGACAAGAAATGATCGTACCTTATATATTGTCTGAGGATGAATTTGCAGAACAGTGGATACAAGAAAATGAAATAAAAATAGCTGAATCAGGAGAAGCCAAATGCATATCCCAAATATATACGGAGAAGGGAGAATGTGTGCGCTCGAAATCAGAAAAAATTCTTGCGGATAAATTTTATTTAATGAATATTCCGTATTTCTATGAAGTACCTTTATATCTTCAGGGGTATGGATATGTTAAACCTGATTTCACAATACTGAACAAACGGACCGGGAAAACGTATTATTGGGAGCATTTAGGGCTTATGGATGTGGAGGATTACTGTCAGACAGCAATTAAAAAGATTGAGTGTTATGAGAAAAACAGGATTTATACAGGTAAACAGTTGATTTTGACTTATGAAACGAAAGATCATCCGCTGAATATCAGAATTGCGGAAAGGTTGATAAAAGAGTATCTAATGTAGTGAAGGGTGTAGTTTAATAACAAAGGCTAAATAGATTTCCGAAATTATATTAGCCGCAACAACAAATCTGTCTTCATGTCCGATGATAAGCATGGATTTCTATGGTGCCATTGCATGCCATAATAGTACGGTCAGTTCTGCGCATTTACTGTTCCGGCTGCGCAAAGCGGAATTACAATTACCCCTTGCATTATGCCCTCCAAAGAGATATAATAATATTACACTAAACGTAATAAAGAAGGGAATATGCATGCGCGAATGCGGAAATGAAATATTGACCGAAATCTCCTATCTGGTATTGCTGGCATTCTGCAGTCCGAATCATGGATATGGAGTTATGCAGTTTCTGGAGGAGCACACAGAAGGCAGGGTAAAACCCGGGGCAGGAACACTTTACGGGGCAGTGAATGCGCTGCTGAAAAAGGAGTGGATCGCTCTATATGCCCGGGATGACAGGAAAAAGACATATTTGATCACAGATAAAGGCAGAGCTGTTTTGGAAAGGGAAGTGAGAAGGCTAAAGCTGAATTACACATTGGGACAGCAGATATTGAATGGAGGGGATGAGAATGGAAGTGACTAAATTTTTTCTGTCCATAGAAAAGGAAGAAAAGTGGCTGAATGATATGAGCAGTGAAGGTTGCCGTTTCGTCGGAAAGCACGGGTTCTCTTATAAGTTTGAACCCTGCGAAAAGGGGACATACCGGTACTGCATAGACCAAAGGGGATTTCTTAAAAACAGTGAGGAGTTCGTGGGATTTTTAGACGAGTTAAATATGAAACTTGTTCATAAACAATGGGGATTCTACTATTTTGAAGCAGATGGAAGCTGCAGTACGGAAAAAATATATACGGACATAAAATCTAAGTCCAGTTTTTACCTTCGATGCATTTTATGGCTTGCGTGTATCGGAATATTAAACATCTCCATAATAAACCATGCAAATGGTCCCTATTTTTTAAATATTTCAATTCCTATAGTTGCAAATACGGTTGTGTTATGCCTGGTATTATCTGCAATATTGAAATACGTTTGGAATATCCTTTTGCTGCATCTGAGAAAGTAGTTTGGTATTATGCCGGAGTATATTAAAAAACTTCATGCATCCATACAAAGAAGAGAATAAAAGAGGAGGAAATACCACATGACAGAAAAAGTCCTGTACGAAGAGCTATGCCCGGCAGAATTTCAGGACCGGCTGCAGGCGTGCCCTGTAGCGTACCTGCCGTTGGGGACGCTGGAATGGCATGGTCCCCATCTGCCCCTGGGAGCGGACGGGATTCAGTCTCAGGAATTATTTATACGGACAGCAGAAAGGATAGGCGGAATCGTATTGCCGAAACTCTTTCTCGGGCCTGACCGGTTTTACCATGACCCGGAGAGGGAGCTTTACGGTATGGATATCTGCACAGGCGGGACCATAGTGCCTTATGAAATGCAGCAGCTTCCCGGAAGTGCCTACTGGATGCCGGATGAGGAGTACCGAGGAATGATTCTGCGTATTGGAGCAAATCTGTCCAGAGCAGGATTTAAAATACTTGCTGCCCATGGCCATGGGCCGTCCATTCGGCAGTTTGGTGCTCTGAAAGAAGAACTGCACAGCAAATGCGGTCTGATCGGGGTGACAGCTTTTGATTTCATGGAAGATGACAGGCTGAGATTTCAGAATGACCATGCTGCAGCCAATGAGACTTCCATTACCATGGCGGTCCGCCCGGAACTTGTTCAGCTTGAAAGAATTCGGAACGGAGAGGAACTGCCCATAGCTGTGGCAGGGGCTGACCCGAGGACAGATGCCTCACGGGAATACGGAATGGAAATATTGGAGATGAATGTAAATGCCCTCTGCCGGGGAATCGGAGAGCTGCTGAACAAGGAAAAACTTACTTTGTAATGGCGAGAGGGTGCGAAGATAATACTGTTCAAGTTTAATGGTATATGCCCTGCCGTAAGTACGGGAGGGACTCATCTGCCGGCTTTTTGCGGAGACAGGTAAGAACTGCTGGTTAGAGTTACCGTTTAACTGTGATTACGGAGGAGAAAAAGAACATCAAATGCCCCATAAATGTCATGATACAGGCACTTATGGGGCATTTTTACCATTAGAGTTATGACAAATGGCTGTGCGTCTTCTGCCATCCGAAAGAGCGGCTATTTGATTGCAATCTTAAACACTACGGGTTTGTCGGATCTCACATTCTGCGTTTCTATTTCCAGTCCGTTTTCTGTTCTTTTCCAGACCGGAGATTCCTCAAAACCCAGCACTTCCACATTTTCAATGATGCCGTGGAATTTCGGCAGTCTGGATGCATCCTGTTCGGCCAGGGATTTTATGACAATGCGGCCGTCCTCAGGATAGGAAAGGCAGGCGGCATAGAGGTGTGATCCCTTAACTGTGAACCGGAAATCCTCTTTTGTAAAGACTTTGTCCTTACCATCTGTAAACTGTCCTTCTTCCACCTTTGTGGGACCTTCCGCGGCTGTGCGCCACACGCGGGAGCCGTAAATGGCCTCACCGTTTGCCTTCAGCCATGCTCCGATCTGCAGCAGTATCTCCGTGTCCTCCTCCGAGATGGTTCCGTCTGCCTTCGGGCCTACATTCAGCAGAAGATTTCCGTTTTTGCTGACCACATCCACCAGGTCACAGAGGATATCCTTTGCCTTTTTAAATTCGTTGTTCTCTGTATAACACCAGGAATTTTTTGCGGCAGCAGTATCTGTCTGCCAGTAAAATGGCTGTACGTCCGCAAACTGTCCCCGTTCAATATCCACCAGGGCGGTGCCGAACATGAAGGCGTCGTGTTTATAGGCGATCACAACCTCTTCTTTCCACTCTGCGGCGCGGTTATAATAATAGGCAGCGATTTTCTGCAGATAGGGTTTGGCGCTGCTGTGCTGGATCCACCAGTCAAAGTACAGCTCTTTTACGTGGTAGCGGTCTATAAGCTCACAGGTCCGCACCATCCAGTCCTCAAGAAATTCTCTGGTGGGGACGGGTTTGCTGAATAAGTCCTGATGGTCCCCCTCCGGCATGGCAGGCCAGTACAGGTCTCCTTCTTTTTCAGAGCCGGTGATATCGCTGTCAAAATCCCGCCCATGTCCCATAAAAAACCAGTGTTCAATACGGTGGGTGGAGGCTCCGTTCACCAGCCCGTTTTTATGCATTTCCTCTGTCAGTTCTCCCAGGACGTCACGGTGCGGGCCCATTTCAAAAGCGTTCCAGTGGGAAATATCGCTGCGGTACATCTGGAAGCCGTCGTGGTGCTCTGCAACGGGAACAACATATTTGGCCCCGGCCTTTTTAAACAGGTCTATCCAGGCGGCGGCGTCAAATCGTTCTGCTTTGAACAGGGGAATGAAATCCTTGTAGCCGAAGTCCTTCTGATCTCCATATACCCGGCGGTGGTGTTCGTATTCCGGACTGCCCTGTATGTACATATTCCGCGGATACCATTCGTTTCCGAATGCGGGTATAGAGTAGGCGCCCCAGTGAATAAAAATACCGAATTTTGCATCCCGGAACCAGGCGGGGGTCTCGTGGGCAGAGAGGGAATCCCAGTTGGCTTTGTATGGCCCTCTGTTAATGACATCTTCAATTTGCTGTAAATACATTTCTTTGCTGTACATAGGCGTTCTCCTTTCCGTAACTGTCTCTATTGTATGTCCCGGCACAGGAAATAAAAAGACAGAAAAGCGTCCAGTTTTCTGTCGGAATGTCGTTATTTTCAGGGTGAGGACACCGCGTGCTCAAAACCGGTTTTCATATACGCGGAAAGCATGTATAATTACAAAAAAGGTGTAACTATTCAGCCAGCTGAATAGTTACGGGTATTCGCCCATTAAAAATCGCTTTGCGATGGGACGAATACCTGCTACCACTACTCTTATGCACGGTCAGCGCAGTAAATGCGCAGACCTGACTGAACAGTTATAAAAAGGTAACGATTCCGCCGGCTGAATACTTACCAAGTAAAGCTTCTGAAAAGAGGAAGAAAAATGGCAGATGTGAATTACAAAGTGAATCTGGACGGTGTACCGTTTCATATAGTATCTGTGGGACATGGGATCACAGGTCACATTAAGATGCACGTGCACAGCATAACCAGCTATGAAATTCATTATATAGAATCAGGAGAAGGCATACTGCGCCTCCGCTCGGGAGAGCACGGACTTAAAAAGGGGACCTTTTACCTGACAGGACCGGGAGTGGCACATGAACAGATCACAGTGTCCAGGGAGCCTATGGAGGAGCTGGTCCTCTATTATACGGTTCCTCTGTCCTGCAGGGCGCAGCCGCAGCGGGAGGACTGGATGGAATGCCTGCTGGACCAGCGTTTCTGGATTGGAGATGATGCGGGGGAGGTGTCGGATATCCTCCGGGGGATAATCCGTGAGACAGAGAGGAGACCTGCCGGGTTTCAGGCAATGATACCGCATCTGGCAGGCCAGCTTTTTATCACACTTGGCAGGATGTACCGGGCAGGGCAGCCCGAGCAGGGGGAAGTGTACATGCCATGCTCCGATGAGGGGAAATATCTGCAGATAGAGAGAATGTTTCTGGACGACCCGGTACATATTACCATACACGGACTGGCGGAAGCGCTTGGGCTCAGTGTGCGTCAGGTGCAGCGCCTGATGAAGAGCCATTATGGAATCACATTCCGGCAGATGCAGATGGATAATAAACTGGAGCTTGCCTGCCGTCTGTTGGAGGATACCCGTGATTCTGTGGAAAAAATTGCAGAGAAGACCGGGTTTTCCGCGGCGGATTATTTTGGGTACTGCTTTAAAAAGAAATACGGGATGTCTCCCGGTAAGTTCAGAAAAGAGGCGGGCCAAAGACCGTGGATAACCGAGGAATAGTGTACGGTATTTGCAATGTTTTGTATAAAAATAGGAATAAAAAAATTCTTCATTCATGATATCATTCTATAGTGCTGGACACAGCAATACATAACACTGTCCCGGCTGTATAATATCTATACATTAGTGTCCGGGCAGGGAGAGGAGATACATGAAGTTCAGAATAAATAACCCGGATCATGAGAAAAGTCCCTATACCGGAATGACAAGAGAACACTGGCTGGATGCTGCTCAGTTTCTGTTAGATGGGATTTTCTCCAACATCGGGGATTTTGATACGCCCATATACTGTCCGAGAACAGAATTTGCGGTCAGTTATCCCAATAAAAACAGCGGGGAATGGAAAACATTTGCCGCCAGATTCGAGGGCCTGGCAAGGAGTTTCCTGATAGCGGCTCCGCTTCTTCACAACAGACCGGAGGCTGAAGCAGGAGGATTTTCCGTAAAGGAGTATTACAGAGAACATATACTTCGCGCAGTCACAAAGGGAACCGGGGATTATATGCTTACCTACAGAGAACTGGATGCCATGTCCGGGGAAAAGGAGCATTGCTTTCAGCATACCTGCGAGTGCGCGTCGCTGGCGATCGGCCTCTGGCAGTGCAGGGAAGTTATATGGGATTCCTACACACAGCAGGAAAGGGATAAAATAGCGGAGTATCTGCGTGAATTCGGAGACGCAAGGACAGTGCCCCACAACTGGCGTCTGTTCAATATGCTGATCTTAGGGTTTCTGTGGAGCCAGGGATATGAAATTGATGAGCATAAGATGAAGGATCATGCCCAGACCATTCTTTCCTACTATGCCGGTGACGGCTGGTTCAGGGACGGACACCGTTTTGATTATTACAGCCCCTGGGCCTTTCATGTGTATGCTGCACTCTGGAATGTGTGGTACGGGTACGAGAAAGAGCCGGATATGGCAGAACGGATAGATGCGTATTCCAACTGCCTTCTTCAAAAATACACGGGAATGTTTGACAGAGAGGCCCATGTGACCATGTGGGGGAGAAGCGGTATCTACCGGAACGCCGCCACTGCGCCCTTTGCCTCGGTGTTCTTCCTGAAAAGGCACGAGATGGACCCCGGACTTGCCAGACGGATCAATTCCGGAGCGCTTCTGCAGTTCATACAGAACGACAAAGTGTTTCAAAACGGTGTGCCTGTTCTTGGGTTTTACGGGGAGTTCCCGCCCATGCTTCAGGATTACAGTTGTGCAGAGAGTCCCTTTTGGATGGCAAATCCGTTCCTCTGTCTGAATCTTCCGAAAGACCACCCCTTTTGGACTGCGAAGGAGAATAACGGGGACTGGGATACTTTGAGGGAGGATGCGTACAGCTCTTATGTTATGGACGGACCGGGCATCGCGGCATTTCATCAGGGTGCCAACGGGGCGGCGGAATTCTGCACAGCTAAAAATGTGTTCCACCCGCAGGATGATTACATCAAGGCATATATACGTCTGGCGTTTCACAGCCGTTTTCCCTGGGAGGATTTTGACCGCCGGGGGGCAGAGGCCATGCAGTACAGCCTGCAGTACGATGGGGAGCATCAGGCGCAGATTCCCAATATCATGCTGTATGGCGGGGTGCGGGACGGCGTGCTGTACCGCCAGGAGTATTTTAACTTTCAGTATAATTTTCAGGGTCTGGCATGTATGGATCTGGCGGATATTCCACTGCCTAACGGTATCCTGCATGCGGATAAAATGAGGATACATGAGAAACCCTTCACCCTTACTTTGGGAGCGTATGGTTTTCCGAAGGAGGGGAACGTACAGACAGAGCGCAGGTCAGATGGCACAGCGCAGGCCTTGATCGTGAAAAATGAAAAGCGGAGCCTGGCCTTTGTGAGTTATACCGGCTTTGACAGCGTTGAAATGAAGGAGCGCACAGGCGTAAATGCAGTCGCTGAGAGAAGTATTCTGCTTTACGGAAAATGCAGAAGAGAAGAGTATTATGAGTACAGGCCCTATGTGATGGTCTATGCTGTTCTGACCGCGGAGGGCAGGGAGTTTACCGGGGAGGAATTGTTCCCTGTCAGAGAAATCAAGTTTCAGGATGAGGGACAATGCGGAGCAGCAGGGCCTGTGAGAATCGCGCTGCGTTCAGGGAGAACGGTCTGCGTGGATTATGAAGGGCTTGAAGGTAATTTAAGTCTTTAGACAGGCACGTTTATGAACAGGAAAATGAGTCCGGAAAAACCCGGACTCATTTTTTTGCTTTATCAATAACATGTTCCGCATACTTCTGCGGTGTCATTCCCGTATATTTACTGAATACCCTGATAAAGGTATTGGAACTGTTGAAACCGGTCATAGCACTTAAATCTTTTGTCTTTAAAGACGGGTCCTTTTCCAGCAGCGCCCTGGCCTGATTGATGCGGTAATTGTTCAGGTAATCCTTAAAGTTATTGTCACTGAGCTGTTTAAAGAGAATCCCGCAGTATTTGGGGGAGATGTTGAACTGGTCTGCCAGGTCGTTGAGCATGATATTGTCCCTGTAATTCTGATGGATATAGTCAAGCATGCGGGACAAAATAGCTTCATCCTGTGTCTGGCTGCGCCTGTTTTTCTCCTTTATGATCTCAGAGATGACGGTTTTGATGCCTGTTATGGTCACGGAATCGGCCCAGTGTGTGTACCAGTGTTCATAATCAATGGACCGGCCGATAAATTCCTCGGGGCTTGTCTTAAGCTCCTGAAAAACCCTGTTTATGGTTCCGATCAGAGCGTAGACAAAGTTCTGGAGAACCTCCATGGACAATACCTTGTGGACAAGATTTTCCCGGATCAGGCTGTCGAACAGTTCCATTGCCTGTTCCCGGCCGTTGATGATCTCCTGGATCAGCTTGTTCTCCGTTGAGAGAGGATAAGAATAGGTGGCGGAATCTATAGCGGCGATCTGTTCGTGGGTAATGATCTTGTCATGGGGGAGCATGGGCAGATACTCTGCTATTTTCAGCGTCTCCTGATAACAGTGGTAGAGATTTTCAAATCCCCGTCTTACTGTGCTGAGCACGGTCTGCTCCTCCCAGTATTTGCCTGATTCGTCACCTTCCATAGGCGCGGACAAAGCCCTGGCGGTCAGTAGTTTTGCGCTCTCCATACTGTCGGTTTTCAGGATCAGGGCGCAGCGGTACATGGAAAGCTTCACGAATACAATATCATCTCTCTTTACGCAGTTCTGGAAGATCAGGTTCTTGTACATTTCAAGCTGGCAGAATCCGCTGTCATCCAAAGTCTGGGAGGCATCCGGTGAAAAACATATAAGCCCCACACTGAACAGGCTGTTGTCAGGGAAATACGGTTTTTCTTTGGGGGCCAGATATCCATTGGGGTCTGTGAGCAGATTCTGGTAATACTGCTGGGCCAGAAGGGTGTTAGTGGTCTTCCTGGTTGCCATCAGGCTGTGGTTCAGACTCTGCATCTTTGCCAGGTTGTCGTTCAGAATCTGGAATTCATCGTAGCTTTTGGAATCTTTCTCTATATGAGGCTGCAGTACCTCGTATATGGGCCGGTACAGAAGGTTCACCACATAATAAAAGGCAGCGCTCAAAAGGATAAAAATGACCAAAACCGCCAGAAGAAAGAGGAATATGTTCATGGCATTGAAGCTATACCGGTCATACAGGTAAGAGATATTCCAGTTCATAGACAAAAGGTGGGCGTTGGCTATGTAATAACCGGATTTTTTTACGATATCCCGGCCTGCGTCCAGATCTGTTCCAAGGGATGTAAAGAGAGACACATCATGTTCATCCAGGGAACTGGGGATAAACAGACCGTCCGTGTTGGAAATCCAGTATTTTTCCGGTGTGGCAGTACCCACAAGGGAGCTTATGGGGATATCAGCCATGTAAATACAGGTGCGCGGCTGCTTATACCCCTTGATCAGATAATAAAGGGAAGCCAGCTCGCCCCGGTCATTGTAATGCGGAATTACATAGGGAAACATATTCTTATCAAAATATTCCTGTATATCTGTCAGATCATCTTCCGATAATCCCTTTTTCTTTAAAAATTCAGAGACAGAGAAAGAGCCCTCAGGGGACAGGACACTGGAATGTGTGTTGTCATCAAAATCTGTCTGTCCGTTGTTGAGCAGAAGATACACCTGAAAGCGTGTTTCCACAGCGCCTGCGTATTTGAGAAGCGCTTTCTGTGCCCGGGAGGAGAGCAGATAAAAATCACGTGTGCCCTCTGAGACAGACCATTCCTTGATCAGGGAATCATTTACGATATCCGTCATGGTGTTGGATATCTCTTTCAGAGAGACTGCGCTCTTTTCCTCCAGGATCGTGCGGGATACAGAGATGGAGGTCTCATAATTCTCTTCTGAGCGCTGAGTCAGCAAGATGCCTGAGACGGAGGCCAAAACAAGAGTCACCACAGCGGCCAGAAGCAGGAATACGATTTTCAGTTTTTGGTGATATAATCCGGATGGCTGTTTCTGCATATCTGCTGTCTCCTTTTTTCTTTGATCCGCGTCAAGTTCCCGCTGCCAGGTTTATGTGCGAAATGGAAGGGGGATTTTCCTGACGAGATTAAATTATAATTGCATTTTGTTGATAATTCAAGTGGAAGCGCCTTTATTTATGGGCCTTGGGATAAAATGGTGATGATTTGAAAAATGGTGATGCCCCGGAAACTAGCGCTTCTTTGAAAAACAGGGACGAAGTGAAAAATGTGTATCCCAAAAATCCGGAAGAAAATAAGCCGTGGAATTTGATGATTTACATTTCAAAAAATTTCCGTTAAGGTGTGGATATCGACTCGAAGCGCTTCGATAAAGGAGAAAGGAGAGAGAAGAGGACTTTGGCTAAACAACAAATAAAAATACAGAAGAAAAGAAATTTTTCTTTTGTCATAAAAAAGATAGCTTCAAGTAAGGAATTATACCTTCTGCTGCTTCCCGGTATTATATGGTATCTTCTATTTGCTTACCGCCCAATGACAGAACTCAAGATAGCATTTTACGACTACAATGTATTTCAGGGTATAAAAGGAAGTACATTTGTGGGACTGCAGAACTTTATGGAATTTTTCAGAGGGAAGGATTTTCCCAGGGTATTAAAGAATACTTTAATGATCTCCTTCTGGCAGCTTTTGATCTGTTTCCCGCTTCCGATTGCCCTGGCAGTCTGTGTGACGGAGATGAAGAATAAGTTTGTCAGCAGGATGACACAGATGTCCACATTACTGACACATTTCATATCAGTCGTGGTTGTCTGCGGTATCGTGATCAACTTCCTGTCTCCAAGTACGGGTGTCATCAACCTGGTGCTGGAGAAAATCGGTGTGGACCCTGTATACTTTATGACGAAACCGGAATATTTCAAGGGAATCTACACATTAATGACCTTATGGCAGAACGCGGGATTTGACGCCCTGGTGTATATCGCGGCGATCATGGGAATTGACCCGCAGCTTTATGAGGCGGCAACCGTGGACGGCGCGGGGAAAATGAAGAAGATTTTCCATGTGACGATTCCCGCCATTGTGCCCACGATCGTGACGATGCTGATCCTGAAGCTGGGAGGTATTATCAAGGTGGGATACGAGGCAATCTTACTGTTATACCAGCCGGCAACGTATTCTGCGGCTGATGTGATCTCTACATATTCTTATCGTCTGGCATTTGAGAATGGAAACTATGGGCTGTCTGTTGCTGCGGGACTCTTTGAATCCGTGGTGGCATTTATCATGGTAATTCTTGCAAACAGATTCAGCAAGAAGATTTCCGATAACGCGTTATGGTAAGGGGGAAGAGAGATGGCAGGAAATAAAAGAAAACAGGGGCAGGTCATCGGAATGGGAGAGCGTGTCTTCAATGCGGTAATGATCGTTCTCGGTATCGTAATCACATTCATTGCCCTGTACCCCATATATTATGTATTGATCTCCTCCTTCAGCAAGCCTTTCTTCGTGGAGAATGGGGATGTGCTGCTGAAGATCAAAGAATTTACCACAGCCAGCTATGAAGCTGTGTTTAAGAGGGACGGACTGTGGACTTCCTATGGCAATGCCATTTTCTATACCGTGTTCGGACTCATGGCAAATATGTTTTTTACCACGACCATGGCATACGCATTGTCCAAGAAATATCTGATGGGAAGAAAGCTTCTGACCCTGTTTACGGTATTCACCATGTGGTTCAGCGCAGGTATTATTCCGACTTATATGAACTTCAATAACCTGGGTCTGCTGGATACAAGGACAGCGATCATTTTCGGATTTGCCATTGAGACCTATAACCTGATCATTATGAAGAGCTTTTTTGAACAGGTACCGGAAGCGCTGGAAGAAGCGGCATTCATTGACGGGGCAGGGCATTTCAGGGTATTCTGGAATATATATCTTCCCCTTTCCAAGCCGGCGCTTGCCACAGTGGGGCTATTCTATGGTATCAGCCGCTGGAACGGATACTTCTGGGCAATGCAGCTTTTGAAAGATGACAATAAGATACCCCTTCAGGTTTTCCTGAAAAAACTGATCGTAGAGCGGGTTTCCAATCCGTCGGATGCGGCTATTGTGACAAAGGCATCCTTAACATCACCAACTACACAGGTATACGCACTGATCATTCTGGCAATCGTTCCGATGATCGTGGTATTCCCGTTCATTCAGAGATATTTTAAAACAGGCCTCACCGTCGGCGGTGTAAAAGGCTGATCATAAACGGAGGATTATTATAATGAAGAGAAAACAGATCACAGCATTATTACTGACAGCAGTTCTGGGAGCATCCATGGCGTTTGGAGTGACTGGCTGCGGCAAGGAAGAAAGCAGCAAAGAGACAGCATCAGGCAAGGACGGCAGCAAGGAGTTTACTGCCTTCATGTTCCTGTCAGGGACACCGTTCAATTCTGACTGGGAAGTGTGGAAAGAAGTGGAGAAAAAGACAGGCGTGAAACTAAAAGGCGTTGTGGCTTCCTCCAACTCAGACTACGCCACTGCATTCCAGAACATGGTTGCATCCGGTCAGCTTGCCGATATCATTGCCTGCGACCTGACTACAGATATAGAGAAACTGGGCAAGGACGGCGGAGTTATTCCCTTAAATGACCTGATCGAGGAACATGCACCACATATCAAGGAAGCCCTGGACAGCGACCCGAACCTGAAATACCAGGCGACAGCAGAGGATGGGAATATCTACAATATTCCGTTGGGAAAAGAATTAAAATCTTCACAGTTCTACTGGATCCGCCAGGACTGGCTGGATAAGCTGGGCCTGGAAGCACCTACAACCGTAGATGAGCTGCACGATGTACTGACAGCATTCAAAAACAATGACCCAAACGGAAACGGACAGGCTGATGAGATCCCGCTGTTTGACCGCTCCGCTACCGCAGAAACGGAGATGGGTGAATATCTGGCCTTATGGGATTCCAGTGCTTCCTTCTATCCCCGCGACGGCAAGATCACTTACGAACCGCTGACAGAGAATTATAAAAACGCGGTGAAGAACCTTGCCCAGTGGTACAAGGAAGGACTGATCGATCCGGAAATCTTTACAAGGGGAATGTCAGCAAGGGATACACTTTTGAGCAACAACACCGGCGGATTTACCCATGACTGGGTAAGTACAGGAAACTACAATGACTCCCTGGGTGAGGAAATTCCGGGATTCCAGATGACAGCCATCGCTCCGCTGAAGGACCAGAACGGAAATGTGAAAGAGCGTGACTATCGTTACGCAGAGTGCGGATGGGGCATTTCCTCACAGTGTAAGGACCCGGAGAGCGTAATCAAGTTCATGGACTTTATGTTCACAGAGGAAGGTTCCGATCTGATGAACTGGGGCATTGAGGGCAAGACCTATACAGTGGATGACAAGGGAAATAAGGCATTTACAGAGGAAGTATTTAATTCCGGGCTGGCTCCTGTGGAGTATCTGCGTTCTTTAGGCTCCCAGTACCGTGCAGGCTATGTACAGGCAGCAGACTATGAATACGCTACCATGAATGAAGCAGGCAAGGCGGCAAATGAGCTGTACGATGCACATGACGAATGGTTCAAGGCACCGAAACTTCCGGAGCTGAAGCTGAGCACCGACGGAATGGATGAATATAAGAGTATCATGTCAGGAATTGAGCCTATTGTATATGAAAAACTGCAGAGCTGGATCTTAGGCTCCAGCAATATTGACGATGAGTACGACGCGTTTATCCAGGAGCTGAAGGACAGGGACATTGAGAAGGCCATTGAAATTCAGCAGAAAGCATACGATAACTACGTAAAAGTGACAAAATAGACAAAAGGAGGATGTCATGGAGCGGCAAAAATTGCAGAGAGCTGCAGATACGGCGGTATCCATTCTGAAGGAGAACCTGAAGGATTATACCTTTTGTTTTCCCGGTTCCAACAGTGAAAATCAGTTCTACCCTGCAACGGAGAATGTAGAGTGGACCACAGGATTCTGCACCGGGACTTACTGGCTGGCCTATGAGCTGACAAAGGATGAGGCATTCAGAAAGTCAGCGGAAATACAGGCAGACAGCTTCTATAACAGAATAAAAGATAAAATTGACGTGGAACACCATGACATGGGATTCCTATATACACCGTCCTGTGTGGCAGCCTATCAGCTTACGGGAAATGAGAGGGCAAAGGAGGCTGCTGTCATGGCAGCCGAACAGCTTATCAGCCGTTTTCAGGAAAAGGGTGGTTTCATCCAGGCATGGGGGCCTCTGGGAGCGGAGGACAACTACCGCCTGATCATTGACTGCCTGCTGAACCTGCCCCTGCTTTACTGGGCATCCGATGTGACCGGAGACGGAAAGTACAGGGAGATTGCTGTGCGCCATACAAAGACCAGCATACAGAATCTGGTGAGGGAAGATTTCTCCACATACCACACATTTTTCTTTGATCCGAGGACCGGGGAACCGGTGCGCGGAGTGACGGCACAGGGATATAAGGATGACTCCGCATGGGCCAGAGGCCAGGCATGGGGAATATACGGAACGGCTTTGGCATACCGCTACACAAAAGACGAGACATGTAAGGATTTGTTCCGTAAAGTGACGGCGTTTTATATGGATCATCTTCCGGAGGATCTGGTACCCTACTGGGATCTGAGCTTTTCCCGGGGAAGCGGTGAACCGAGAGATACCTCCGCAGCCGCAGCCGCGGTATGCGGTATGATGGAAATGTGCAGGAACGGCAGTTTAGATAAGAAGGAGAAGGCTTTTTATGAGGAAAAGGCAGACCAGATGCTGGAAAACCTTATAGACCACTATGCAGTCACATCCATAAAAGAGTCAAACGGTCTGCTGCTTCACGGGGTCTATGCCAAGAGCAGCCCTTACAACAGTGTGACAGACAGAGGTGTGGATGAATGCAATCTGTGGGGGGATTATTTCTATCTGGAAGCGCTGACAAGAAAACTGACGGACTGGAAAACATATTGGTAAGAAATGAAACAGAGACAGACACGGTTGCCGGTGACGGCAATGGTGTCTGTTTTGTAATTCGGCTGAATGCGGTGCGGAGGAAGAAAAATATGGTTTCTGTCATTCCGGGATAGGATTTCCCATAAGAAAATGCTATACTGATTACAACTTTTATATAACGGATCCTCAGGAAATCCCTGAAAATACAGCAAAGGAACGTGCAGCAGCCTATGAATAAAATACTGTTGATCGAAGATGACAAAGACCTGAACACAGGCCTCACCTATGACCTGGAAGCAGAAAACTACAAAGTATACTCCGCGCTGACCCTGGGTGAGGGCATGTCTGTCCTCAGTGAAAATGAGGTAGATCTGATCCTCCTGGACGGCAACCTGCCGGACGGTGACGGGTTTGACTTCTGCAGAGCCATAAAAGCGGAAAAGGACATTCCCATCATATTTCTCACTGCCCGGGATATGGACCGGGACGAGATGCGGGGGTTTGACTGCGGAGCGGATGACTATATCACAAAACCCTTTAAAATGCCTATTCTCCACAGAAGGCTTCAGGCAGCCCTGCGAAGGACTTCTGCAGGCCCAGGGGAGCGGATCCAATACGATGACGGCTGTCTGAAGATAGATTTTGATACCATGACAGCCACCCTGGAGGGAGAACCTCTGGCTATGACACCTACGGAATTTAAGATCCTCCGGCTTTTGATCGCCAACGCCGACAGGGTTATGACAAAAACTCTGCTGCTGGAGAAAGTCTGGGACAACACCGGGAACTTTGTGGATGAGCACGCCGTGGCAGTGAACATCAACAGACTGCGCAGGAAGATTGAATCCGGGGACCATGCCTACATTAAGACGCTGTATGGTATGGGATATCAGTGGAAGGGGAAGAAAACAGAATGGAAAAATTAATATTGGCTGTTTCCCTTATCTGCCTGCTGGCGTCTGCCGTTATCATGGCATTGGTGAGAAAGCGGCTGCTCCAGTACAGCCGTCAAATGGGGGAATGCCTGGATGCCATGATCGCAGGCCGCAAAGAGATCGTATTTCAGGAGGAAGAAGATACCCTGACCGGAAAACTGCAGTCCAAGCTGCACCGCCTCTGTGAGAGCCTGGATCAGAAATCACAAGAGAATGAGATACAGCGCCGGCAGCTTGAAACTATGGTGGCGGATATCTCCCATCAGGTGAAGACACCTATAGCAAATGTAAGGATGTACCACAGTCTTTTAGAGAAGAAGAACCTGGATGAGGAGAAACGGCAGCAGTTCCTGGCAGCAGCGGAACGTCAGACAGACAAGCTGGAATTTCTCATGAAGAGTATGATCAAAATGTCCAGGCTGGAGAACGGTATTGTGAAGGTACAGCCAAAGGAAAACTCCATCCGACAGCTCCTGGAACAGGCAGTCTGCGATGTCGCGCTGAAAGCGGATGAAAAACAGATTCATATAGAGATGGCATGCGAGGACAGCCTGAAAGCCGTCTTTGACGGAAAATGGACTTTGGAGGCAGTGTTTAACATTCTGGATAACGCGGTAAAATACACCGGTGTGGGAGGAAATATCCGCATACAGGCGCAGGTGACGGATTTTTATGTGCGGATAGGCATAGAGGATGACGGAAAAGGCATAGAGGAATCACGGATCACAGAAATCTTCAAGCGCTTTTACCGGGAACCGGAAGTGGCGGACCAGGACGGCGTGGGTGTCGGCCTGTATCTGGCAAGAGAGATTGTCATGAAAGAGAGAGGTTTTATAGAGGTACGGTCAAAAGCGGGAAAGGGCACCAAGTTTTATGTCAACCTGCCTGTGGTACAGTAGAGAGATTATCTCAAACTTGTTACTTTTTTGAGAAGAGTTTGAGATAATCTTTTTGTATGCTATATTCATCAAGGGAAAGGCAGGAAAAAAATATGGAATATATTTTAGAGACAAAGAATCTAAAAAAATATTACGGACAGGAACCAAATATCACCAGAGCGCTGGACGGCGTTGACGTACAGGTGGAGCGGGGAGAATTCGTATCCATTATAGGCACCAGCGGCAGCGGAAAATCAACGCTCCTGAATATGCTGGGAGGACTGGACATTCCCAGTTCCGGCAGCGTGAAGATAGGTGGCAGGGAGATTGGTAAGATGAACGATGAACAGCTCACCGTTTTCCGCAGAAGAAATATAGGATTTGTGTTCCAGAACTATAATCTGGTTCCTATTTTAAATGTTTATCAGAATATTGTTCTCCCCATAGAGCTGGACGGAAACAAAGTGGATAAAAGCTATGTGAAAGAGATCATCCGGCTGCTCCATCTGGAGGAGAAACTGGAAAATCTTCCAAACAACCTCTCCGGCGGCCAGCAGCAGAGGGTTGCCATCGCAAGAGCTCTGGCCAGCAAGCCGGCCATAATCCTGGCAGATGAACCTACCGGCAACCTGGACTCCAGGACCTCTCTGGAAGTCATGCAGCTTCTGAAAATGACCAGCACGGAGTTCAGCCAGACACTGGTTATGATAACCCACAACCCGGAACTGGCGCAGATCGCGGACCGGATGATTCACATTGAAGACGGGAAAATCGTGGAAAGAAAAGAAAACTTTTAGGAGGACAAGGTAATGGTGCTGAACAACAACAATAAAAAATTTATCAAAACCCTGTCCAACAACTGCCTAAAGGCAAACAGAAACAGGAACATCATAGCAGTGCTTGCCATTATTCTTACGGCAGTATTATTTACGGCGCTTGCAACCGTGGCACAGGGGACAATGATATCCACAAAAGAGCAGATGTTCCGCCAGGCAGGGACCAGGTATATGGTATCCATTAAAGGGCTTTCCAAAGGGCAGGCAGATGAGCTGGCAGAGGACCCGGTATTTACAGAGACGGGTATGGAAAGAAGTATTGCCATTGCTGTAAACCCGGAATTTAAGAATTTGACAGCCACAGTCGGCTGGATGAGCAAGGCAGCCGCGGAAAACAGTTTCATGAACCTGGAAAAGGGACATTACCCGGAAAAAGATAACGAGATAGCCTGTGACACCGTAGTTCTGGATCTCCTCGGACTTCCCGAAGAAACCGGTACATCTTTTACACTGGAATATGAAACCATAGAAGGTAAAAAAGAAGCGCAGATGACAGTATGCGGAATCTGGAAGGGAATGGAACATGAACAGCGCACCACGATCATGGTAACCGACAGTTTTGCGGATAAAGTGATCGGGGAACTCAGTTCTCAATATGCCGAATCGGAGAGGGACAGCTATACGGTCAGAGGAACCTTCGCCTCTGAAAAGAAGATCAGGGAAACCCTGGACAGTATCGTGAAAAAGATGGGTTATAACCCGGATGCGGAACGTGGTGAGGAAGGATTTATCATTCACCATGTGAATCCTGTATACGAGACAAAATCCATGGATTCCGGACAGACCATAGTGATCATGGCAGTAGGGGTGCTGCTCATTTTACTGGCCGGTTATCTGATCATATACAACATTTTTAAGATTTCCATTGAAAAGGACATTCGCCTGTACGGTCAGCTCAAGACCATCGGGACTGCACCGAGGCAGATCCGTTACATGGTAAGCCGTCAGGGCATGATGCTCTCCCTGGTGGGGATTCCGGCAGGCCTGGTACTGGGATGGCTGCTCGGCAATGCGCTGCAGCCTCTGGTCATGGCCAGTACATCTTACAGCGAAACCGTATTTATTAAGCCAAATGTGTGGGTATGGCTGTTTGCCGCTGCATTTACACTTCTCACGGTGAGGATAAGTTGCAGCAGGCCCGGAAAAATAGCCGGAAAAATCTCCCCGGTGGAAGCCCTAAAATACCATGGAACCGGGAGCGGAAAGAAGAAACAGAAAAAAGGCAAGGATTCCAGGAACCGCATCCTGCAGATGGCAGCAGCCAACCTGGGAAGAAGCAAGGGGAAAACGGTTCTGGTGATTTTATCCATTTGTCTGAGCGTCATTCTCCTGAACAGCGTATTAAATTTTACCGGAAGTATGGATAAGGAAACTTATGTAAACCATCAGACCGCCGCGGATTTTGATGTGCGCAGTGATGAGTATCTGAAAAGTATGACGGAAGATTATCTCAAAGTGGTTCCCCGCAAAGCAGCACAGGAGCTTGCCGGACTGGAAGGCATAAAGGATTTCAGCCAGGTATATGTGCGGATGGTCCCCGATGAGGAGAATACAGAGGATCAAGCAGACCTGGCAAAGGTGACGAAGATAAACGGAGAGGCAACACCTGACGATATAACAAAGTTTGACAGAAACAGGATGATGTATGGTTTTGATGAAAATGCTTTTATGAGAGCAGAGGTGATTGAGGGAGAGATTGACTATGAAAAGCTCTGTTCCGGTGATTATGTTGTGGCGAACGGCTTCCTCAGCGACAGGGGAGAATATAATTTTGATGCACAGGAGTTTCACGCGGGGGATAAGATAGAACTGGATATCCAGGGGAATAAGAAGGAATATACTATAATGGCTGTGATTGGTACAATGAATTCCCTGAATATGTCCTACAGTTCAGGCGGATACGAATCGATTACGTTTGCGGAACCGGTCTTTGCACAGATGTTCCCGGACAGCCAAAATCCGATCCACTGTCTGTTTGACACAGAAGAAGGTTATTTTGACAGCATAAATTCCTACATGCAGGATTATTCAGAAAAAAACGGATTGTCCGTGCTGACCAGGCTGGCAGCGGAAGAGGAGTTTAAAGAAACCCAGGGAACTTACAATGCGGTGGGAATTATTGTATCCCTGATCCTGGGAGTGATCGGTGTGCTCAATCTGATCAACGTGATCTTTACAGGTGCCATAGCAAGGCAGAGGGAATTTGCGTCTATGAGGAGCATTGGCATGACAAAGGGACAGCTCAGAAAATTATTTATATATGAGGGCATCATGTACGCTATACTGGCAGGCACAGCGGGAATCGCCATCAGTGCAGTGGTTTCCCTGACATTGGTTAAAGGTCTGACGGCAGGATGGTGGTTTGCCAGATACCGGTTTGCTATTCTTCCGGCGGTTGTCACTGCGCTGATCTGTCTTCTTCTCTCAGCCGCTATTTCTGCCATTGTGGACAGACTTTGGAACAAAGGCAGTGTGGTGGAGCAGTTAAGGGAGATCGAGTAGGAAAAATAAAGATGTGAATAAGAAAAACAGCAGGCGGCTTTTGATAGCTTATCCTGCTGTTTATTCGTTCCGGTGTGTTTTGAACTGTTTTTCTCTCATAGCGGTTATATTATTTTTTTGTCGGCACGTAATAACCGCCGTTCATCATAATGATACCCGGTGCGATGATGTCTACATTTTCAATCATATAGTTTATGAAACGCTCCCATAAGGATGCTTTCTTTTCTTCTTTTGCTTCCGCTGTCTGGATAGCCCCTGCAGTACCCGCATACATTGTGTATTTGTTCATAATGAAATCTCCTTTCATTTTTTGCTTTTCCTTACTACGTATATTATGTTATCATGAGTTAACAGCAGATTAGATCGGAAGAGCGTC
>ERZ507747.4-NODE-4-length-89413-cov-6.99877_pt1 | contig 89413 bp, 89 predicted proteins | sample MGYA00513103_ERZ507747 | MGnify/ENA metagenome assembly ERZ507747 | reverse complement strand
TCAAAACAGCGTTAATGTTTAATTATTTTTAGGAACTTTTCATAAGTTATTGACAGATGAAGTAAAAGAGGAACCACCCGATAAAAAAAAGACGGGAACTTTCCCGCCTTTTAGCGCTTCTTTTTCTTTGAATTGGTTTTCAAAAACGGCTGAACCAAAGCCAATAAGCCGGCGATGATCGGTAAGATCGCCGCTACGTAAAGCACTGGCTCCCCTACACAGGATAACTGGAAATTGTAGTAGAGGTCTTTAAATCCTTCCGAAAAAAGAATAACGTTCGGAAAACAAAACAGAATGATTCCGGAAGCAATCAAAACGACCGCCGTGATGACATTCGACATCGGAAGAATAGCCAGCCATGTCAAAACGACTCCGACCAACAACAAAGCCAATCCCAAAAAAGCCATCAAACTGAAATCCAATACAGCGACATTCAGTTCAATCACACTGCCTTGCGTTTCCGTCAGACCGAAAATAACCTCAAAACCGGTAAATTTCAAATCCAAAATCGACACATCCAAAGCGACACATTTGAAAAACAGCAAAATCAGTGTCACCAAACACAGTACCGTTACGAAAATAGAAACGGCATGCTTTTTCAAAAATTTCATTTTTTCCCCTCACTTTCAATGGTACCTTTATTATAACAAAAAAAGCGGCATTTTAAAATGAGCAGATCAAAATTCATTCGTTTTTTTAAAAAAGAAGTTGATGGGGCAAATCCAAATACAATTTATCTAACGCAAAGCGTTGCCGTTCCTCTTCGGTAAACAAGCAGCAAACCAGGCTGTAACAATCGATGATGACCCAAGGCGTATCGACTCCTTCGATGCTTCGAACCGCAAAACCGTTTTTGTCGCATTCTTCTTTCATATAGCGAACGGCCGCCGTACTTTGCGGTAACGCTTGAACCGTGCATAAAATCATTTCGTCGTAAAAGGGCGAATACCCCCGCATATCGTAACAAATCACATGTTGGGCTTTGATTTTACCGAGCACTTCCGTCACGACTTCCTTTAATGTCTTTTTCTTTTCTCTTAACGGTTCGTAATAGTTCAAGACCGCAACTTGAATCGGATGAACAGCAAGTCCTTTTTTAGATACAAAATCAATGGTAAAGGCCGTCGATTCCCAAATGGCCTCATTCAAATAGCCGTCCAAAAGCGTTTTTCTGGTTTGAATGCAAGCCGGATAAATTCGTCCTTCTTCCGTAAAATCGGCAATCAGGATGATTTCTTCCAACCGGCTCATACCCGGTCTTCCGAAAACATGGTTGCGGATGGCTTGATAGATTTCCTCGTCTTTTCCGCCAAGCGATTTATAACTTTCCGCCGAAGCATAGGCATGGGCTAAAAACGGATACCGCCTGCATTCTTCCAAATCTTCTTTTCGAATAACTTGTTCCATCTCTTCGACGCTTTCGTATTTGTAATAATCGTGAAGATACGCCGCTATTTGGGTTTTGATCGGATCGACTTGATACCGCTCGGCCAAAAAAAGAGCCATTTTAACCACACCCCAGATATGGTTTAAGCGATCCAACCGCCCGTTTTGTTCATATTTCTTACGAACCAATTGTTCAATTTCAACTACTGAAAGCATTGGTGATATATACCTCCGTTTGTGCCATTACTTTTATTTTTACCGTACACGGTTGGTTGATTTGGACGAAACCGAACCCGGAAAACCAAATGTTTTTTCGCCCGACAAATGTAAAATAGAGTTCTTTATAAGACAGTCCGTCTTTTTCTTCTTCCAATGGGGGTTTTAATAACCGGCCGAGTTGTTCTTCCCACAACGACGCGCAGTTTTTGGTGTTGGTTCGGTGAACGTAAAGATTGCTAGAGGCGTACACCGTTACCGAATAAGGCTCGGATGCCTCAAACGACAAACTAGCAAGCCCGCCTAAAAAAAGCGTCTGCGTGCCGCTTAATTGATAAGTGAGCGGTTTGATTTCGTTTTGAGGAACGATGGATAAAAACGACGAGGAGGATAGATGCGTAAATACATCGGTGGGGTTGATAAGCCCCGGTGTATCGACCAACGCACAATTATCGTCAAAAAAAGGAATCCGAATCTGATCTAAAGTCGTTCCCGGAATGACGGAAGTGGCAATCACATCTTCTTTCAAATACGTTGAATGCCGCAGCAAGCGATTGATCAGGCTGGATTTACCGACATTGGCACACCCCATGAAATAGACATCGCGACTCTTACGGGCCAAATCGATGACATGCAGCAATTCATCGATGTAAGAACCGTTTTTAGCCGAGGCAATCCCGAATGCCAAAACATCGAAATGCCGCTTTTCGCATTCTTTTTCCATCCACTGCGTAATTCGTTCGCCTTGGATGCTTTTGGGCAGCAAATCCACTTTATTGGCAACCAAAATCACATCTTTTCCCTTTAGACGCTTTCTCATCATCGGATGAAACGTCGCTTCAAACGAAAACAAATCGACGACAAAAACAATCAACCCTTTTTTAACCAACACGGTATCCACTACTTTTTGATAATCGGCGTTTGTCGCCACGATTTTAGGCAGTTCGTTGTAGTGTTTTAAACGAAAACAACGCTGACAGTACCCCCGATTGTTTTCCAAATTCGGTACATACCCCATTTTATCGGCATCGCTATCCTGCAAAAAAGCCCCGCATCCTTTACATTTGATTGGCATGCTGCTGATCCTCCACATACTTCTTTAATTTCCGATCGTACAAATCGGCATCTTTTTTTCGGATTCGTCCCAAAACGAACGCTTCCAATTTTCGATTGATCTTCGTCGGAAGAATTTCCGTTTTCGCATCCAACGCTTTAATCAAGACACTGTAAAAGCCCATTCGTTTCCCGACGAAAATATCGGTCATCAACTGATCCCCAAGCATCATAACCTGATTATGGGCATATCGTTTTTTGGCTTTTTTAAGCGCCTTTTTAAGCCCTGATTTCAATGGTTTTTTCGCAAAATCAACGTAGTCGATTCCCAGTTCGAAAGCGATCTTTTCCACTCTTTTTTTTCGGGAATTGGAAACGATGATCACTTCAAACGGATATTCCTCCATTTGTTTTTTCCACTGAAGCAAAGCCTCGGAGACCGCATCTTCTTTATACGATAAGAGCGTATTGTCTAAATCTGTAAGAATAAGTCGAATCCCCTGTTCATATAGTGTATTGTATGGAATTTCTGCGATATTTTGATAATACGCATCCGGAACGAAGTTCAAAAACATGTCAATTACCTCACTAAAACTATTATACATGATTTCCATATGGATTGAAACAAAGGAGTTTTGAAAAGTGATTTTTTTCTTATTACCTCTTTTCGGCGCCATCAAAAGCGAATCCTATCCGCGGAAATTAACCGATGAAGAGGAAAAGACGTATTTGGAACGGCTCGTCAAACACAACGACAAAGAAGCCAGAAACAAATTGATCGAACATAACTTGAGATTGGTGGCTCATATTGCCAAAAAATACGAAAACACCAAAGAAGACAAAGACGATATTCTTTCGATCGGCATCATCGGATTGATGAAAGCCGTCGACACGTTTTCTCTTGATGCCAACAACAAATTGGCTACGTATGCGGCCCGCTGCATCGAAAACGAAATCTTAATGACCTTACGGGCCAATAAAAACAAACGCAATCTGATTTATCTGCAATCGCCGGTTGCCCAAGATAAAGACGGAAACGAAATCGAACTGCTCGACTTCATCGAAGACAAAAATACCGACATTATGAAATCGTATGAAAAGAAAGTACTGCATCAACATTTGGAAGAAGCCTTAAAAAGTTTAAACAGCCGAGAATACGAAATCATCTGCCGCCGCTACGGAATCAACCGATCCGCTCAAACGCAAAAAGAAATCTCCAAAGATTTGAATATTTCCAGAAGTTACGTTTCCAGAATCGAAAAACGAGCGTTGCTGAAACTGTATTTTCTTTTAAAAAATTAAGCAAAAAAGGACACATCGGTGTCCTTTTATTTGATTTCCAACAATTCCAATTTCAATTCTTTTCCGGTTTCGGTCGAAACATAGAAAATATCGCCGACTTTCTTACCGACTACCGCTTTGCCAAGCGGAGAATCATTGGAAATTTTACCGGCAAACGGATTGGCCTCGATCGTTCCCACAATTTGGAACGTCCGAACTTTGTTCAAGTCCACATAGCGAACCGTAACGGTATTGACATCCATGATTTTAGCATGTTTTAAAATATTTTCTATTTCCAAAATGCGCGCTTCGATGGTAGCCTGTTGTTCTCTTGCCGACGAATAATCGGCATTTTCGGATAAATCCCCTTGTTCACGGGCTTCTTTAATGGCTTCTCTGATTTGAATCCGATCAACGGTCTTCAGTTTTTCCAGTTCATCTTTTAATTGCTGCGCACCATGTTGCGACAGTTCAAAAACTTCGTCTTTATTGTTCATCTTGTCATCCTCCGTTTTTACACGTATTTTATTATATAAAAATTCAAATGAAAAATCAATCTTTTTTTAAAAACGGTCCTGATAAGAAATCGACCGTAAGCGATGTTGGACCGCTTTGTAATTCGGAAAAAACGATTCCAAATAATCGTAAAATTCTTTTTGATGATGCGGATATTTAAAGTGGGCAAATTCATGATAAAGAACCGATAAAATATAAGAAAGATCGTATTTGGCCAAACGACTGGCCAAAATGATCGTTTTTTTCTTGGGAAAGCATTCTCCGAAATAACTTTTGACGTTCTTATAGCAAACCCGAACCGGTTCCTTGATTTCAAACTGTTTTTGAAGGACGGGAAGATATTTTGCGACAATTTTTTTCAATTCCGCATTGTAAAATAGCGCTGTTAACTTTTCCAAAGAAACCGCATCGGTTTTGGATGCATAAAGGACAAACGTATCTTCTTCGATTTGAACCCGATCAAACGAAGCCCGCACGATCTTAAGCGGATACTTTTTTCCCAAAAAATGCATTTCTTCTTCTATCTGCGATTTCTTCGGCATAAGTTTCATAATAGAATGAAAATGATTCCGGATGATATCGATAATGCTTTCATCAGAAAGATCGACCGGCGAAGTAATGAAAACAATCCCGTTTTTCAGGCGCAAATAAATTTTTTTATTGGACGGTTTTTTCTTTACTTCGACGAAAAAGCATTGTTGATGTACATGGATGGTTTTCACAAAAATCACCTCGAAAGGAAAAATAAAATGACAAAAAACACCACAATTTCAGAGGTTTTTATGCAATCCTTAAAAAATGCATACGGTTCGAAAAACAATTTTGAAAAAGAATTTGTCTACAAAGCCTATCAATACGGCAATAAAGGACGCTTCTACTTCGCCCTCAATCAATTCTTAAACTTCATCATGTATCCTTCTTCCATGAAAGACGAATACGCCTCCAGTTATCCGCTTTTAGAATGCAACTTGGACACATGCGATATTTTCAATTTTATCGAAGATATCGATTATACCAAACTTTCAAACGCGTATTTAAAGGTTCGCAGTATGATCGAGTCTTAACAGCTCATACGGCTTCAGTTCGATGTCGCTTTTAAAATAAACTTTCTGACGCGGGTGTCTGGCCGCATCCAAACAGTTGCCATCGGCATCGTAAATTTCTTTTATCGACAGTAAAAATGTCCGGTTCGGACCGAAAACTTCCAATGTCTGATCGGGTAAGAAAAAATTCCTTTGCTCGACTTCTACCATTTTCGAAGACGGATCGTATCCTAAAACGATGCCGATGAAATCTTTGGATGGCATCTCTTGGGATAAATCGTAAAGTTGCGTATCGACCGTCGCATTGGAAAGCAACAATCCGGATGACGTCGGCCGATTCTCCGCTTTGGCGATTTCTTTTTCATAGACCGTAAAATCCCGAACGGTTCCTGTTAGATTAATCTCGTCAATTAAATGCCTGTAACAGGCAACGACCGTTGCGATATAATGCAAACTTTTCATTCGGCCTTCGATTTTAAACGAATTGATTCCCAGTGCCATTAACTGCGGCAACTGCCTTATCGCACATAGATCTTTGCTGCTCATAGAAAAAAAGTCACCGTCGGGGTTGACTTTTTTTTGTTCGGAAAAAAGATCGTAATTCCACCGACAACTATGCGCACAACCGCCCCGATTGGCATCCCGATTCGTCATATTATTGGACAGCATACAGCGCCCGCTGTACGATGCGCAAAGTCCGCCGTGAATAAACACTTCCAAATCAAGTGCGGTTTGAAGACGAATTGAGGCAATCTCCTGAATCGAAAGTTCCCGAGCCAAAACCACCCGACTTGCCCCCAACTGTTTGTAAAAAGCAACAGCCTCCGCATTTAAAACAGAAGTTTGCGTCGATACATGCGCTTCCATGTTCGTCTTGGTGGCAACCAATCGGATAATGGCAGGCGAAGAGGCGATAATGCAGTCGACACCGGCTTTTTCAAGCGCCTTTAAATACGCCAAAATGCCGTTTGTATCCTGTTCATGCATGACGATATTACAAGTGACGTGGACTTTGGCTTTGTGCTCATGAGCAAAACGACAACCCGCTTCGATTTCTTCGATTGTGAAATTGGACGCTCTGGAACGAAGCGAAAACTGTCTTCCGCCGATAAAAACCGCATCGGCACCGTACAATACGGCCATTTTTAATTTTTCCAAATCGCCGGCCGGCGCCAGCAATTCAACTTTGCCCATCAAAATTCCTCCTTTTGATAGATGCTGTCTTGGTATGCGAACCCATCCGAAAGAACAAAATGCTCGGCCAAAAACTCGGTAATCGAAGCAGCAACCGTCTTTTTTTCAAGCAACAAAGCATATCGGGAAACGATATCAACATACGTCTTGCTGTCGATATTATAATGCTCAATCAACGCATACGTAAGCGGTAAATCGGAAAGTTCTTCTTCCAAATGGATGATTCCGCTTCTGTAAATAAACGTCCCTTGTTCGTTTTCCGTAATCGGAAATAAATCGGGGCGTTTTTCTTCTTTTAAATAACAGTCCGTTCGGTCAAAACAAAGACCGGTTTTTTCTTGATACAACGATAACAGTTGCCGACGGGAATGAAACATCAATCGGTAGCCGAACACCTGATAAAAGGCACGAATGCCGGTCTTTTGGATGATCGAGCGCACATCTTCTAGCGTGATTTCGGATGAAATCCCCAATTGATTTACGTTAAAATCACTCCATACGGCAATATCCATGGCATTGGTCAACAAGGTCTTGGGATCGTAGATGATCCGCTCTTCCATTTTTTCTTCCAAAAGATAATACAGCAATCCTAAATCGGTGATATAAAAGGAGCACGGAAGATCGAAATAGCGCTCTAAATGGGCTTTGGCCAAAGCCATTTCTTCGGGATAAACCATTCGATCGGCTTGGATGATCGGAATAATTCCTCTTTTTGCCGCTTTCTTTACGAATTCGGCGGCATCGTAATCGCCTTTCGAATCGGCCGATAAAAAACGGTCTTCCAACAACAAAGCGCCAACCCACGGTGCCAAATCATCAAATTCTTCTTTTTGCTTTAATATAGCCGTCAGATACATGCTCTTTCCTCCTTTTTAGGACAAAAATCCATGAAGATCATGGATTTTAAAAACGGAAATTTCCCTTTCCTTTGCCTTTTCCTTTTTTGACTTTCGGAGTGGCAAGCGATGAAAAATTGCCATGCTGCAATTGACTTCCCATCCTCTTCGCATCCGCCTCCGTCATATTGTTCATCTGTTTCATTGTTTTTTTCATCGTCTGCAACGATTCTCTCAAACGATTGACTTCCTGAACCGTCCGACCCGATCCTTTGGCGATTCGTTCTCTTCTTTTATAATCTTTTTCGATCAATTCCGGATGTTTGCGTTCTTCTTCGGTCATCGAATAAATAATACAAGCCACTTTGTCCAGTGCCTTATCGTCCATATTCTGGACCGCCTGTTTCATTTGGCCCAACCCCGGTAAAAAACCGAAAATTTTCGAAAGGGATCCCATTCGTTTGATCATTTTAAATTGCTTTAACAAATCGTTGTAATTAAACGAATTGGACATCATTTTTTCGGCCATCGACTTCATTTCCTCTTCGTCGATGTTTTCCGTTACCGTATCGATCAGCGATAAAACATCGCCCATTCCCAAAATCCGATCCGCCAAACGATCCGGATAAAAGATTTCCATCGCATCTAGTTTTTCGCCGGTCGACATGATTTTGATCGGAATCCCGGTCATTTGCCGAATGGAAAGCGCCGCACCGCCTCTGGTATCACCGTCCAATTTGGTTAAAATACAACCGGTAATCGCCAACTTGGCATGAAACGCAAGGGCCACATTCACCGCATTTTGACCGGCCATCGCATCCACAGTCAGCAAAATCTCATGCGGGTGGGCAATCTCGCTGATATTTTTCAATTCCTGCATCAAAGCCTCGTCTACTTCAAGACGACCGGCCGTATCGATGATAACGAAGTTGTAGCCTTCGTTTTTCGCGTATTTCAACCCTTCCGATACGATGGTTTCGGCTTTTTTCTGCGTTCCCATTTCAAATACCGGAACATCGATTTGTTTTCCGATGGTTACCAACTGATCAATGGCAGCCGGACGATAAATATCGGCCGCGATCAACAACGGTTTTTTCTTCAATTTCTTTCGGTAAAAAAGCGCCATTTTACCAACCGCCGTCGTTTTACCGGCACCTTGAAGACCAACGGCCATGATAACCGTCATCCCGGAAGGAGCGACCGTCAACTCCACCACTTCATCTCCCAGTGTTTTTTTCAGTTCTTCACGTACGATTTTTACGACTTGTTGACCGGGATTCAGTCCTTTTAAAATCTGTTCTCCTAGCGCTTTTTCCTTAATATCCGCCAAAAACTGCTTGACGACTTTGTAATTGACATCCGCTTCTAGTAAAGAAAGCCGAATATCCCGCAACATCAAGTCGATATCTTCTTCGAAAAGTTTCCCTTTTCCGGTTAAACGCCTTAATCCCATTTGCAGTCTGGAACTCAAATTATCAAAAGCCATAGATTACTCCTTTATAATTTCAAGAATTTTTTCCTTAATCGACTGTGGTATATCCAATTCTTCGATTTTTTTTCGTTTGGCAATGAAAGCCAATTTTTCCTCATATTCTTCTAAGATCGCCGAAACCCGTTTGATCTGATCGAATACCGCATTTCTGGAAACCGCATGATTCAAAGCGATTTCGGTAATCGACCAATCATCGAAATAATAGGCTTCGAAATAGATTTGCTGTTTGGGGGTTAATAAGGATCGATACGCATCGTAACAATCGATTAGTTCCGCTCGTTTTTCGATCGTCATTGTTCATCCTCGAAAAAATCGGCAAATAAACCGTACAAATACTGTTCGATATCGAAAATTTCCAAATCGTCGATGCCTTCACCCAATCCGACGTATTTGATCGGGATTCCCATTTCATGACGAATGGCCAAAACGATTCCGCCTTTGGACGTTCCGTCCAGTTTGGTAAGCACCACACCCGTTACATCGGTCGCTTCTTTAAACGCTTTGGCCTGTGACATGCCGTTTTGACCGGTTGTGGCATCAATCACCAAAAGCGTTTCATCCGGACAACTCGGACATACCGTTTCAATGACCCGACGCATTTTAGCCAACTCATTCATCAAATTGACTTTATTTTGCAGCCGACCGGCCGTATCGCACAACAACAGATCGTAATGGTCTTCTTTGGCTTTTTTACAAGCCTCGTAAATCACACTGGAAGGATCCGATCCCGCCGGTTTGGTAACAATATCCACCCCGACGCGCTGACTCCAAATCGTCAGCTGTTCAATCGCACCGGCCCGAAAGGTATCGGCGGCCGCCAATAAGACTTTTTTGCCTTGGCGTTTGTAAGATGCGGCGATTTTGGCAATCGACGTCGTTTTTCCCACGCCGTTCACACCGACAAAAAGGACGACCGACAAGCCGTCTTTTTTCAAATTCAAATTGGCATTGACAATTTCGCCTTTTAAATAAATCTCAAACATCTTATCGATGATCAGTTCTTGCAAATCAAGCGGATCGGTTATCTTTTGATGCAACACTTCTTGTTTTAATTGGTCGATAAAATCAATGACCGTATCGACACCGATATCGGCCATGATAAAAATTTCTTCCAACCGATCAAACAATTCATCGTCGATCTTCGAACTTTTAGACAACACATCCTTTAGCGTAGAAAGGGCGCCTTCTCTGGTCTTATGAAGACCCATTTTATATTTTTTGGTTTTACTTTTATCTTTTTTCTTAAACAAATCAAAAAAACCCACTAAAAAATCACCCCGTATCTTATTTGATTATAGCACAAAAAAACATCTTTATTCAAGAACAATCCATTTAAAAAAGAGCATCTATTCGGGATGCTCCATCGAAGAAATTTTTAATTTTTCGTATTCTTCTTCCGACAAAATCGTTTTACAACGCGGATAACAGGAACAACCGTAAAAGACATTGCCCTTGTTTTTTCCTTTTGTGGCAACACGGCGAACCAAATGACCTTTCCGGCATACCGGACAAAGCAGATTCGCTTCTTGTGGTTCTTGGCAATGTTTCGAACAGTACAGATTCCCATCGCTGTCCTTTAAAAGAATCGACCCACATGAAGGACACACCTGATCGGTCGGACAATCGTTATAGACATTTTTGCATTTCGGATAGTTGGCACAGGCATAAAAATACATTCCTTTGTTTTTTCCTTTTTTCGCCTGCCGCCTTACCAAATGGGCCTTTCCGCACACCGGACAAACGACATTCGTATCCAACACATCGTCTTCTTTTTCTTCTTTTTCAATATATTTGCATTTCGGATACGTGCTGCAGGAAACAAACTCACCGTATTTTCCTTTGCGAATCACCAGCGGATTGCCGCAGACCGGACAGATTTTATCCGTCGGAATCGGATACATCGCTTCCATATGTTCCATTGCATTGTCAAATAACGGCATAAAAGCCTGATAAAATTCTTCCAATTCCTGTATCTTCGCTTTTTGACCGCCGGCGATCTGATCCAAATCGGTTTCCATTTCCGCCGTATAGGTAATGTTGATCAAACTGGAAAAAAAATCATCTAGTTTTTCCGTCGTCAAAATGCCCTGTTCGGTCGGAATCAATGTTTTTCGTTCTAAAGTCACGTATTTTCTTTCTTTTAATGTATAAATGGTTTGGGCATACGTAGACGGACGTCCGATCCCTTTTTCTTCCATATCTTTAATCAGCGTCGCTTCCGTATAGCGGGATTTCGGTTGCGTCTGCTTTTCCAAAATCTCAAGGGATGCGGCATTGTAGGCATCGCCTAATTTAAATGCCGGCAGCAACTGATTTTCATCCTCTTCGGTTTTGCCGTAAACTTTTAAATACCCATCGAAAACCAACTGTTGGCCGCGAACCGTCCAAACCGAATCGGTATTGCCGAATTCTACTTTGGTCGCATTAAACTGGGCGGAAGCCATAAGTGAAGCCAACGTACGTTGATAAATCAGACGATACAATTTCCATTCGTCCGCCGTTAAGAATTCTTTCATTTGATCCGGTGTCCGTAAAATAGAAGTCGGTCGGATGGCTTCGTGCGCATCCTGCATGTTTTTGCTGGCTTTGATTTTAAGACTACCTAAATATTGTTGACCGTATTGTTTTAAAATATACCGGTTGGCATCCGCAACAAAACTTTCCGCAAGTCTAGTCGAATCCGTTCGCATGTAGGTAATCAAACCGGTTGTTTCGCTGCCGATGTTTTTTCCTTCGTAAAGCGATTGGGCAAGTCGCATCGTTTGACTCGGCGAAAAATTTAATTTGGAGGATGCCTCTTGCTGCAAGGTGGAAGTCGTAAAAGCAGGGTAACTGTTTTTCTTAACCAAGCGGGTGGCAATATCGGTCACATGAAACGACAACAACCGCGATTTTAAATTTTCCAAAACCGTTCGGTCGGTAATGCGGTTTTTAGCATCGATTTTGCTGCCGTTCAACTCGGAAAGTTTCAGTCGGAATGTATTGAAATCCGCTTCCATTTCATAGTAGGTTACGCTTTTGAAATCGCGAATTTCTTTTTCCAAATCCACAATCATTTTCAAAGCGACGCTTTGAACCCGCCCGGCACTTTTCGAACCGATCTTTTTTTGCAGCAATTTGGAAAGCTTAAATCCTAAAATTCGATCGATCATCCGGCGACATTCCTGGGAATCGACCATTTTCAAATCGATCGCATGAGGGTTTTTCAAGGCCTCCTGAACGGCACTTTTCGTGATTTCGTGAAAAGCGATCCGATTCGATTCGTTGTAATTTAGTCCCAAAACCTGAGCCAGATGATACGCAATGGCCTCTCCTTCCCGGTCGGGGTCGGTTGCTAAAAAAACATCTTTTCCTTTGCACGAAGATTTGAGTGTTTTTACCAAAGCCTCTTTTTCTTTCATGATTTTATAATTGGGTTTAAACCCGTTTTCAATATCGATGCCCAATCCGTCTTTACCCGTTGTGGCCAAATCGCAGATGTGACCTTTGGACGATAAAACGGTATAGCCGTCGCCCAAATAAGAAGCGATTGTTTTGGATTTGCTCGGCGATTCAACGATAATTACCTTTTCCATTCGGCTTTCCTCCTTCTATTTTATGAGTTTAGTCTAATTTTTTAAAATTGTCAATCTCTATTTTACACGTACCAATGGGAAAATATGCGAGTTTGCGGTAAAAAGAAAAATCAAAGTCTATTGACCTTGATGTTCTTTTTCTTCTAAATCAAACGACAACTGTCTCGAATAATATTTGGAAACCGGTGCGAACGTTTTGCGGTGGATTTTGCAAGGACCGTACTGTTTAAGGGCCTGTAAATGAAGTTTTGTCCCGTATCCTTTGTTCTTTTTAAATCCGTAATTCGGATACTTGATATCCATTTTTTCCATATAGTGATCCCGGCTGACTTTGGCTAAAATCGATGCGGCGGCAACACTGGCACATCTGGCATCGCCGTGAATAATCGAGGTATGGGGAATCGTCAATTCCTCAAGTGGCATCGCATCGATCAAAATATGATCGGGTACGGTTTTCAACCGAGCAATCGCCTCCAGCATCCCCTTTTTGGTAGCCTGATAAATATTAAGCCGATCGATTTCGTCGACCTTGATAAAAACGATTTCGTACGCCAAAGCGTTTTTGATGATGATTTTATACAACTCTTCCCTTTTTTTCGCTGTCAATTTTTTGGAATCGTTGATCCCGTCAATTCGCAAAAAAGGCGGTAAGATGCAAGCGGCAACGACCAAGGGGCCGGCCAAAGGACCTCTTCCGGCCTCATCCACCCCGCAAATCAAAGGATACCCGGCATCATACAGTTCTTCTTCAAATTGATACAAATTCACTTTCTTCTGGTCGTTCATAACTGATCGCTCCTATCTTGACTGTTCGTAATTCATTGATAACCATCGTATAGGTTCGCTGGCGGTCGGGCAGACCACCTTTTAATAAATAGCCGCGTTTCAAAGCAATTCGGTCGAGGATTTCATCCGCCGTCAAATGGGTTCCGTCGATCCCATATCGTTTCAGCAACAACGTCGGATAATGTTCTTTCAAATACGCAATCCCGGCTAAAACGATTTCTTCTAAATTGAGAATCTGATCTTTGATCGATCCGCAAAGTGCCAATTTAACACCGACACTTGGATCTTCGAACTTCGGCCAAAGAATGCCCGGGGTATCCATGATAAAGAAATCCGCATCGATTTTGATCCAAGTCTGACTTTTCGTGACCCCCGGTTTATCACCGGTCAGCGTGGCTTTGCGATGAGCCAGCGCATTGATGAGGGTTGATTTACCGACATTGGGAATTCCCAAAATCATCGCCTTAACGGACTTAGAAACGATACCTTTTTTCTTTCGTTTATCAAAAACTTCCTTTAAAGCCATCTCGCAATATTTTTTGATGGAGGAAAGATGATAGCCGGCCAACGAATCGATGTCCAACGCCAAAATATGCCGTTCGTTATAATAGCGAATCCACAATTCGGTAATGGCAGGATCGGCCATTTTGCTTTTACACAGTAAAATCAAGCGCGGCTTCGATCCGATGATTTCGTCGATCAAAGGGTTGGTCGACGAATAAGGAATTCGAGCATCTTTCAATTCCAAAATCAAATCGACCTGTTTGATTTTTTCCATGATTTCGCGTTTGGCTTTGGCCATATGTCCGGGAAACCAGGAAATAATACTTTGATACGATCTCGGTGATTCTTTATTTTGATCCATAAATACCTCCAACAAAACTTACCTAATTTTATTCCTTAATGCAAGATTTCAGGGCTTGGGTTTCCGATCTTCTGAAACGGATAAAACCGAAACAAAACTTTTCCGACAATGTCTTTTTCATCGACCAAACCGAAACTCCTGGAATCCGTACTGTTTGAGCGATTGTCCCCCATCACCAAGATTTTATCTTTGGGCATTAAAAAGGAATTGGAAAAAGAAAGTCCCTCCGGATAAAGATTTTCGTATTCCCATTTGAATACTTCCTGCACATATAAATCGTTGACATACAACCAACCGCTGTGGGCATCTTTTACTTGATAGTCGATCCGATCGTTTTCTTTGGCAATGATCCGTTTGATGAAAAACGTTTGAGAAGATGCAGAAGAATAGTCGGTCGCATCGAAAACAACCACATCGTTTCGAACCGGCTGATAACCGATGTTCCAAATCAAAACTCGATCGCCGTCTTGAAACGTATTGTTCATCGAATTGCCGCTGATATTGCACGGCGTCAATAAAATCATCACAATGAAAAACAAACAGACAAACGTCGATAAGATGAAAACGACTAGGTCGTAAACGGAAAAAATTTTATACGTCGTCCTTAAAACGGAAATTGATGCCATATCCAAATGCGGTTTTGCCAAAACAACCGCAAGCGAGGTAAGAAGGCAAAGCCCGATCGTCACACCTAAAACCGTATAATAGGTAACCGGACCGAACATCCACTCATTGGAAACCAGCGAATTGGATGTGATTTTAGCCAAATGGATGATGCGTTCGTTGTTTAATAACGAAAAGATCAGTAAAATCAACATCCCGCCGATCCGCAAAAGCGGATTGAACATTAATTTCCGAAATAAAAACTCGTTGTTTTCCAAAACGTATTCATTGTTTTCCAAACTGTTTTTCAGTTCTAATTTTTTTGACTTTTTCAATCGTATCCCTCATTTTTATAAGATATCGTCAAACATTTGTTTGAGTTGGTAGGAATCCACTAAAATTTCCCTTCCCTTCGTGCCGTTTTTAGGGGAAACAATGCCCCGTTCTTCTAAAAGCGTCACGATTCTGGAAGCTCGGTTAAAGCCCAGCCCGAAACTGGTCTGAATGGAATTGATCGAACAAGTTCCGGATGAAACACAGTATTCGGCAATTTGATACAACAATTCTTCGGATTCTTGCAGCGCATCTTTTCCGCCGGAGGCAGTCATTGTCTTGGATTTTTTCTTTAAATCGTCGTGCGTAAACAAGAAATCCGGTTCGTAGCGATCGCAAATATAATCGCAGATCGAAGATATTTCCTCATCGGAAATATACGCACCTTGAACCCGTTCCGGCAAGCCGTTGTTTTTGATCAACATATCGCCTCTACCGAGAAGACTTTCCGCACCCTGTTCATCCAAAATGATTCGCGAATCATTGTCGGTTGCCACCCGAAAGGCGATTCGACACGTAATGTTGGCTTTAATGGTTCCGTTGACGACATTGACCGTCGGACGCTGCGTTGCCAAAATCAAGTGAATACCCGCTGCCCGCGCTTTTTGCGCCAATCGGATGATGGCTGCATTGGCTTCGACACCGCATTGCATAATCAAATCGTTGAACTCATCGACGATAATGACGATGAAAGGAAGATTTTCAAGATCGGATCGCATCTGTCGGCGCCGATTGTATTCTTCGATATTTCTGGCCCGAGCGGCTGCCAAAATTTCGTACCGGCGATCCATTTCGTCGGCGGCCCAAATCAACGCCTCGGTGGCAATCATCGGATCGTCGATAACCGGGGTGGCCAAATGCGGTAAATTATTATAAAACGCCAATTCCACTTTTTTCGGATCGACCAAAATCAATTTCAGTTGATCCGGCGAATTTTTGATTAAAAGAGACACCAGCAACGTATTGATACAAACGGATTTTCCGGATTTCGTCGCACCGGCAATCAACGCATGCGGCATGTCGATGATGTTTTGAAAAACCGGAGTCCCATCTATATTCTTTCCTAAAGCGACCAATAAATTCTTCTTACTTTGAATGTATTCATCCGTTAAAATATCCCCGAACTGAACAATATCGGCCTTATCGTTGGGGACTTCGATACCGACGGTATTTTTCCCCGGAATCGGCGCTTGGATCCGCAACGACACCGCCTGTAAAGCCATCTGGATATTATCGTAAATGCTGTTGATTTTTTTTACATTGACGTTTTGAGCCAACATGATTTCATAACGGGTAAACGCCGGCCCTTTGGTGTAGGTGATTACTTCACCGTCAATGGAAAAAGCCTTTAACGACTGGTTGATGATTTCCTTTTTTTCCTCTAACCAAGCGGGCAATTCTTCCAATGCCTCATCCGTTTTGGCAAATAAAGACGCATAAGGAATCGCATATCCTTCGTACTTTGATTTCGGCGATTCTTTAAGCGGGATCGTTTCTTCGGTACGTACTTCTTTCGGTTGTTTTTCTTCCATAACAAACGGCTTTGGTTTCTGATAAGAAAGATCTTCGATCTTGGCAAGCGGTTCTTCTTCGACATGGAAAAAGGACGGAACGGTCTTTTGTTGCGGTTTCGGTAAATCCGCAGAAAAAGTATTGTATTCGTACGTTTCGTCTTCTTCATCCGATAATAGAATCTTAAATTCAGTCTGTTCGTCTTGCGGTAAAACCGGTTCGTTGGGAATCAGTTGTTCTTCCGTTTTGATTTCTTCCGGTTGTTCAAAAAAACTATTTAAAATGGTTGTTTGTTCCGGCTGTTCTGCTTTTTCTTCATTTCTTTTTTTAGAATAATCGAGTCCCTTTTTTTCTTCGGCCGTCAACTGATCGTTTAAAAAAGTAAATTCATGGTATTTCGTGCCATGCCGCCGAATCAATTCTTCATCGGAAATATGTTTTTCATCCCGAACGAAATCATATCCGTAATCGATATTAACTTTGCCGCTGTTATCCACGTAATGAATCCGATCCACGACATGAGAACCGTGCATCGGGGATACAATTTCACTGCGTTTGAATTTCGCCTGACCGCGAATCAAATCATTGAATCCATATTGAATTTGCGGAATGACGAATTTTTCTTCTGTTTCCACGATCCATTTTGTTTTCTTCATACCACTTGCTCCTTTTCGATTTTCTTTTTCAAAGCGACGGTTTCATCCACCGGAAAAAAGATATTTTTCCCTTCTGAGGTTTTCAATAACCGCCGTTTTAGCCCGCGATCATGAAAAACGGGATCCGATGTTTCATCCGTCCACTCCATCTCTTCGGCAGCTGCCTTGATCGTTTGGCTCATTTCTTCGATGAACGCCTCACTGCCGGTATCGACACTGACTTCTTTATGGAAGACTTTTTTGGAATAAATTTTATACGTTTCTTCCCCCACAATCGCCAAAACCACCAAACAAATCTGATTGATGATCAAATTCATTACTTGATCCAAAATGATTTTCCGTCCCCAATTGAGCGGATTAATCGCATTTAAAACGTATTTCACTTTGGATAATTTTCCGCCGACCGCCACCGTTGTCTGATAAATTTTCGAATCTTCCACCTGCTTTTTCTTCGTAGTAAAATCCACAATCGTCGAAATCTTCAGTTTGCGAAGCATTCGAATGCCGCGATGGTTGAGTAGTTCGTCCACGCGCTTAGTAATATAAGTCGATAGCATGGTCAACTCATTGATAGACAATTCCAAAAACGGATGTTTGCTGTCGGGATAAAAGGAAACCGCAATCCCGTATGCCAAATCTTTTGCCAAACGCTGACAATAAGCCACTCTTCCCAAATCACCCCGCAACGTTTTATCTTTATACGAAGCTTGGGTATCGGCAATCATTTTTTTGACCGTTTCGCTGTTTAAATCTTCTTTCTTCGGTTTCAAAACGTAATTTTTGGTATGAAGGCTCAAAACCACCAACAACACATAAAACAACAGCAGCAAAACAATTCCCATCAGGATTCCGAACAAGAAACTTGCGATCGTCGAAAAATCAAGATTAAAAATCCAAAAACGATATAAAAACAAACCTTGAATCATCTGCAATCGCCTCTTTTCCTTATTCCTTTATTATATAATAATCCAGGCGAAAATAAAAGTTTTTAAAAGATTTATTTGCAAATAACTTCTCATCGTGGGATAATAAGAAAAAAGGGGATTGTTCTATGGAAATATACATGGATTTAGACGAAACATTATGGTCCGTCGATCGCTACTTAAACCCAAAAACAAAACAAAACCTGGCAAAAATCGCCAAATGCCATACCGTCGTCATTTTAAGCAACGGACCGCTTTGCGAAATGGATGCATTAAAAGCGTACCCGCTTGTTTTGGTTTCCACACTGGAAAATCGGCTTTACCACCAAGGAAACTTAGAAGAGTTTCCGCTAGATGGTCTTTTTTTACACCATCTTTTTCATACTTATCAAGATTTTATCTATACCGCTTACAGTATCAAAGACGGTCAATGCGATGTATTTTGCTATAAAGAACGACTCAAAACTTTTTACCCCGGAGGGAGTTTGCGATTGGTTTCCGATTTTACCGATTCTTCTTGCTTATGGATGGCCGTCAGCAAATCCGTTCTTAAAAAAATCACGAAAGACATTCGTGATCATGGTTGCTTCGTCTTAAACGTAGCCGAAGACAAAAACCGTGCGCTTCTTAAAATCTCTGTTTTCGATTCTTCCAAAGAAGCTTGGCTGTTGCGGCTGAAAAAAGATCCTTTGATCGGCATCGGAAACGATTTAAACGATTTTTTCTTTATGCGGCACTGCAAAGTAAAAGTGGCCATGCAGAATGCAACAGCCACTTTAAAAGAAAAATGCGATGCGGTCACTGAAAAAAACGCTTCCGAAGGCGGTGCCGTCGATTTTATTCAAGACTTTCTAACACACCGGCCATCTTCAACAAATAACGGGCATTAGTCGTTGTACTTTTGCCTTTTTTGATTTTATAATCGAAGAAAATCTGATCGTTTTCATATTTTTCGTCAAAATGATAATTGGTAATCAAAGGGAATGAGCAAAGTTCGAAATCATGTGTCGTAATAATGAAAAAGACCGGATATTGTTGCAATGTTTTCATGATTTCAAAGGAACTTGCAATGCGGTCTTTGGCATTGGTTCCTTTGAAGATTTCATCTACCAACACCAAAGAAGGAATCTTCTTTTTGGCCGTATCCATAATCGCTTTCATCCGCTTGATTTCCGCATAGAAAGTCGAAATTCCTTCCTGCAACAAATCATTGGCCCGAAGCGACGTTTTCACTTCCAGAAAAGGTGCCTCGAAATGCGCGGCACAAACCAGACATCCGGCATTCCATAAGATCTGATTGATTCCAAGCATCCGCTGAAACGTCGTTTTACCGGACATATTGCTGCCGGTTAAAACCACCCCGCCGGAAAAAGAAAACGAATTGGGAACACAGTTTTTAATCAGTGGATGATATCCTGCATCAATCAAGATCCTATCGGATTTTTTGCCGCTGCAATACGTTTCGTTGTCAAAACCGATATTGGCAAAAGACAGCATCACTTCGATTTCCGCCATAGCCTGAATGCTTTCTTCGACGGATGTTATTTTCAAAGCCTCGCGATCGTAACGCATTCCGATCAAAACATCCATAAAAAACAGCCCGTTTCCCAAAAAATTCAAGATAAAATTCTTTCGATACGAAAGCATATCCATCATTTTTTTTATGCGAATCAATGCCGGCAATTCCCGTTTGATTTTCGCTTTTTTGGCCTCGAAATACGGATGATGAAATGACGTGGCGAGAATATCGTTGGCAAATTGTTCGTAAGCGGCCAGCAAATCGGCATACTTGGTTGCATTGATGGAAAATAACGGGTGTTTGGTCAACAAGCGGCAAAGAAAAAAATTCAAAAAGAAAAAAAGAATTAGGTAGTAAAACGGCCACTTCATTTGCCAAAGGAAAACGGCAGCTGCCAAGATCAGCAAATAACAAATGGCAACGCCTATTAAAATCTTTTTGCCGAAGGAAAACCGGCGATCCAATTGTCCCAAACATTCATCCACATCAGAAGTGCTTAACTCTTTGGACATGGCAAGAAGAGTCGACTCCAACCGAAAAAGATTTTCATCGGTTGCCATGTGCGAAACGCAGCTTCGAAACTCCTCTTCTTTTTCAATCGGAGAAGTCAGTTGTTTGGCCAATTGCTCCCGACCTTTTTTGGTTTTGGCCGAACAAAGATACTGATAAAGCGAACGAGGGCCCAATAAATCCAAATCCAAAATTTTATAATCGTCGTAGAGAATAAAATCTCTGCCGTCATCCCCGAAATTCTGATAATGACCGTTCCGTCTGTTTTCATGTTTCAAATAAACATTCTCCAGATTTTTTAAAATTTTCAATCGGTGATAAAACGGATTGGACAATACGGTAAAAGCGATGAACAGCGCCAGAAAAAAAACAGATAGAATCAAATAAAGAAGCGACAATTCAAGCGATAAAAAACAAATCGCGAAAAAAACGACCAAAACCGCCAACAACAAGCGCACCCAAGAACAAACCGTCGTCTTTCTTTTTATATCGGCCATTTCCCGAGTTACTTTTTCTTTATTCTGAAAACGAATCACAATACAACCTCCTTCTTGCATGATAACATGAAGAAAAGGGAAATCTTTTACCACTTCCCCTTATCTTTATAAACCCTAATTTCGCAAAATCGGCTCTACATGCCAAATATCTTCATTGTACTGACGCATCGTACGGTCGGTTGTAAAGAAACCCGATTTGGCAATATTGACAATCGCCATGTGAAGCCATTTTTTCTGATCCTTGTACAAGTCGTTGATCTTTTCCTGAGCTTCCACATAGGCATCGAAATCTTTTAAAATAAAATAGTGATCCTGATACAATAAGTTATTGCGGATATCGGCAAATTCATCCACCGAAACCTTATCGAAAAAGCCGTTGGTCAATTGATCCAACACCAAATGAAGATTCGGATTGTTTTCGTATAATTCATACGGATTGTAGCCGCCGTTGGCGTAAAGATCCGTTACTTCTTTGGCATTCATTCCGAAAATGACGATATTGTCATCGCCGACCAATTCTTTGATTTCCACATTGGCTCCGTCTAGTGTCCCAAGCGTAACCGCTCCGTTCATCATGAATTTCATATTGCCGGTACCGCTTGCTTCTTTAGAAGCCGTTGAAATCTGTTCGGACACGTTGGCAGCTGGCATAATCGTTTCGGCATATGTAACGTTATAATTTACCAAGAAAACCACTTTAAGCAAATAGTTCGTATCCGGATCGTTGTTGACTTTATCGGCAATCGTATTGATCAGTTTGATGACTTTTTTGGCAAACGCATAAGAAGGCGCGGCTTTGGCTCCGAAAATAAAGGAATGCGGGTGATAATCCGCTTTGAAAGCCGGATCGTTTTTCAAACGATTGTACACATACATCACATGAAGCGCATTCAGCAATTGCCGTTTGTATTCATGAAGCCGTTTAACCTGAATATCGAAAATCGAATTGGTATCCAAAGATACGCCTTGAGAACGATACACCATCTTGGCCAGCGCTTCTTTTCTGGAACGTTTCATCTTGGCGATCTTTTCCTGTAATGCCGCATCATCGGCATACGGCAATAACTTTTCAAACAACATCGGATCCGAAACCCATTCTTTTCCGCAGTATTCATTTAAAATCTCAACCAATTCCGGATTGATATGCAAACACCACCGCCGATGCGTAATACCGTTGGTTTTATTGTTGAATTTGCCCGGATAATAATCGTTGAATACTTTCATTTCGATATTCTTTAAAATTTCCGTATGCAGTTCGGCAACGCCATTAACCGAAAACGATCCGGCAATCGCGATATTGGCCATATGAACCGTATTGTCCTTAATGATGGCCATCTGGTACGCTTCGGCAGAATTTTCGCCGTATTTGGAAGCGATTTCGATCAAAAGACGCCGATTGATTTCTTCCGTAATCGTATAAATCCGCGGTAACAGCGTTCGAAACAGATGCACCGGCCACTTTTCCAATGCTTCGGCTAAAATCGTGTGGTTTGTATAGGCACAGCAGTTTTTGGTGATGTTCCAAGCCTGATCCCATTCGATTCCTTCTTCATCCACTAAAATCCGCATCAGTTCCGGTACGATCAAAGCCGGATGTGTATCGTTGATGTGAAAACACAACTTTTTATCTAAATTGCGGCAAGTCTTGAAAATACTTTTGTGACGGCGAACGGCACTTTTGATTCCGGCCGATACGAAAAAGTATTGTTGTTTTAACCGCAACACCTTTCCTTCTTCGGTTTCGTCATTCGGATACAACATCGAAGAAATTTCCCGTAAATTGCGGTGATATCCGAACGCATCGTCCGGATACACCGAAGCCGGTTCGGCGCTCCATAACCGCAGCGTGTTGACCACATGGTTGCCGTCTCCGATAATCGGCACATCGTACGGAACGGCTTTTACATATTCGGCATTGCGGTGATTGACGATCAAATGACCGTTTTCGCTGGACATTTCGATATATCCGTAAAACGGAATTTCCACCGCCTCATCATCCCGTCTGATTTCCCAAACATTGACATCTTTTAACCAACGATCCGGGTGTTCCACTTGATAGCCGTTGCGGATGCCCTGTTCGAAAAATCCGTACCGATATCGGATACAGTTTCCGTGTACCGGAAGCCCAAGGGATGCTACCGAATCCATAAAACAAGCCGCCAAACGGCCCAAACCGCCGTTTCCGAGTCCCGCATCGGTTTCCTGATGTTCCACTTCGTTTAAATCCAATCCCAGTTCCGTAAAGGCCTGTTTGACAATCGGATAAACACCGGAATTCATTAAGTTGTTCGTGATCATTCGTCCCATCAAAAATTCCATGGAAAAATAATAGACTTGTCTTAATTTATTCTTTTTCGTGATTTGGATGGTATCGTGCCAATCTTTGGCGATGTTCATCCTCAGCATTTCCCCTAAAACAACGTATTGTTGATAAGGCGTCGAATTTTCGAAATCGACGGCATATTTATTCTCGACATTTTGAATAAAGGATGCTTTAAAGGTTTTGACATCCTTAAAATTTGGATAATTCATTTTTCGTGATTTCCTCCCGTTTTCTTACTCATCGTTATCCATTATAGCATATCTAAAGGCGAAAAAAGCCCGCCGAAAACACTTTCATTTTGATTTTTCTGGTCTTTGGATCGACCGTCCGGTACTTTTTTTGTAAGCCTTTAAAATCGTGATGGCCAGTGGCGGAATATGAACCAAAATGGCATCTTTTTGCCGCATGCCTTCTACTTTAAAACTTTTCAACCGTTTCGGATTGATGACATTGGATCCGCCGTAAATATCCCGGTCGCTGTTCATGATTTCCTGATAATCATACTCACCCGGAACCCCGATCCGATAATTCTGATACGTATTCGGCGTACAGTTCATGATCACCAGCAAATGATCGTCTTTCTTTTTGGCAAAACGCGCATACACATAAAGCGATTGATCCGCATTGTCGGCATCGATGTATTCGAATCCCTGTCGGTCGTAATCCAGTTCGTAAAGGGCTTTCGTCTTTTTGTAAAGCGTTGTGATTTCCTTGACATAGCGACAAGCCGAATCATGACTCGGGAAACGCAAAATCTCCCAATCGAGCGATTTTTGGAAGCCCCATTCGCTGTAAGGAGCCAGTTCATTGCCCATAAACAATAATTTTTTACCCGGATGAGTCATCATATAGCCGATCAACAACCGATAGTTGGCGAATTGCTGCCAATAATCGCCCGGCATCTTATTGAGCAAAGAGCCTTTCATATGAACCACTTCATCATGCGAAAACGGCAAAACGAACTGTTCGTTGTAATAATACATCATACTGAAGGTCAGTTGATTGTGGTGGTATTTCCGGTAAATCGGATCCAATTTGAAATATTTGAGCGTATCGTTCATCCAGCCCATATCCCATTTGTAGTTGAATCCGACTCCACCGCAACTGGTCGGTTTGGTCACACCCGGATACGAAGAGGAGTCCTCTGCCATCAACAAGACGCGGTCATCCTTGGCAAACAATAAATTGGACAGCCCTCTTAAAAACTCTCTGGCACCGATATTTTCTCCTCGATTGGGATTGCCCATATAATAAAGCAAATTGCTGACCGCATCCACTCTAAATCCGTCGATGTGGAAATACTCCATATAAAACATGGCATTGGAATAAAGGAAGGACCGGACGATTCCTTTGCCCAAATCCAAATTGGCCGTTCCCCATTCTTCGTTTTCCCGAATGGAAGGATCGGCGTAATCGTATAACGGCGTGCCGTCAAACAAATAAAGACCGTGCGCATCTTTGCAAATATGTCCCGGTACCCAGTCCATAATAACCCCGTATCCGGCCTGATGCAACTGGTCGACGAACCACATGAAATCTTTTGGCGCACCGTAGCGAGGCGTGATCGCATAATAAGAAGTTCCCTGATAGCCCCACGATGCATCCAGCGGGTGTTCATAGACCGGCATGATCTCAATATGAGTGTACCCAAAATCTTTCAGATAATCCAACAATAACGGTAAAATCTCCCGAAACGACAAAAAATCGTTTTCTCCGTTACCTTTTCGTTTCCAAGAGCCCAAATGCATTTCATAGATCAACACCGGTTGATCGTACGTTTTTTTATGATTTTTCATCCACGATTGATCATGCCAAGCATAATCATCCAAAAAACAAACCTTCGAATCGGTTGACGGACGCAACTGGGCATAAAACGCATACGGATCGGCTTTGTATTTGACTTCCCCTTGATAGGTTTTAAGATAATACTTATACCGCTGCCATTCGTAATCGCCTTCCAACCGAAGATACCAAACTCCTTTTTCGTCAATACGAATCATTTTATCTTTTTCCGGTTCAAACTGGTTCCATTCACCGACAACCGAAACCGATGCGGCATTCGGCGCAAACAAACAGAATTCACACGCAACATTGTTGCCGAGCGCATCTTTTTCCAAGTGCGCACCAAAAACACGATAGGCGTCATAACTTTTTCCCTGATCAAAATAATACAAAAAGTCCGAATCAATCCTATGACGAATCAACAAAACAATCACCTCATTCAAATTTTTTTACAACCAGTATTTCTTCTCTCATTATACTAAAAAATCATCCCCTTTTTCAAGAAAGAAAGGAAAAAAGTGGAAATTTGTGCAAAAAAATAAAGCAAAGCCTTTCAAAAGCCCTGCCGTTATTTTTTTCGGTAAGAAATATATTCATAGGTTGAATACGTTTCGGTTCGTTCTTTCATCACTTCGTAAATCCGATTTCGCAATTCTTTGGCCGCATCTTCTTTATCCAGTTTGGGATCCGGATAAAAAGGTCCGTCGATGAAAGTAATGATTTTGGCTCGTTTACCGAACCGGCGTTTCTGATAACAATTCGTCAAAGCATAACAAGGTAAATTGTCTTTAAGCGGATATTTAAACGACGTTTCTTTAAAGGGACGGATTTTCGTATAATACGGCCAGATATGCGCTTCCGGAAAAATCGTAATGGTCCGACCTTTTTTCAAATGATACGCCATACACTGACGCATTTGTTTGGCTCTTGAAAACGAATCGGCAAGCGGAATAACACCGAGCATCATAACCAAATTTCTGATTCCGGGAATCGAAACGGCCTCCCGACTGGTTAAAATATAGTTTCGGTGATAACAAAGCAAATTGGGAATAAACGCATCCGCGCTTACTTGCGTATGATTGCCGTAAATAAACGCTCCGTTCTTCCCCATTTTTTTCAAATTCTTCTTCCCGACATACTTTTGATGATAAAGAAAAACAAGCGACAGCCAAATCAGCGGCCTAGCCACAACAAAATACAAAAATTTCGAAAAAAAGTTCCACCAAAAACCGGAAGGAAGATATTCAAATTGATCATCGAGCGGTTTTACTTTTATTTTCGTCCCGGCAAAATCGTCATTCAATTCATCTTCGTAATAAATGATTCGTTCTTCTTTCATAGCCATCCAACATCCCTCGTAGTTTAAATTCTAGCATAAGACGAAAACAAATACCAGCAAAGAAAACAAATTTCGACTATACTAAAAGTAGAATCGTATTTTTCGCCAATATCCGTATTTTTTTAAACCACCCAAAGCACGTTTAAACTTAAAAACGATGATTTTACAAATCAAAAAAAGAACACTTCTTTTACAAAGTGTTCTGAAAAAAATATCAATTCTTATGCACGGACAGTTGAATCCCCCGAGTATAATAAATGGTTGTTATCGCATTCTTAACGAATGACGCAATTTTTCCAGCTACTTGTACAAAAAAATTTACGATAGTATCAAAGATAGCTTCTACTTTATCCCAATTTACAATAATGACAACTGCAATTACTAAAATTGTTACTACTGCCATGGCCTCTTTTATAACTGTCGGTGTAAACTATAATATTAAAACCGCAAGCATTGCAGAAAATGCGCCCTTAATTGCCACAACGGAAGCATCATTTAAACCAGCGCTAGCCAAAACAAGCACCTATTGCCCCTACGCCCGCAGAAAGTTTTACTATTTTATCGTTAGATAAAGATACACTACTACACTACACTTTTAATTCGAGTCAAGAACATCGTCCTCAAAGTCATTTACTAGCAATGCAACTAAATTTGATACATCCATCATTATCATTAAATCCTTTAATACAGCAATTTCATCTTCAGACATATCCTCATAAATGTCCAAAATTGCCTCTTTCATTGTTTTATCGGAATTTTTTGCTAATTCTTCAGTACTTTCTACAGTAGATAAGGTCATTTTTCTTCTGTAAAGGAAATCATCTCTTTACCAGTAGTAACGTTTAACCCTTCAATGTTTAAATACTCATATGACTTTAAGTCTGACTCGTCTAAAGCTAATTCCATAATTTCTTTCGCATCGTTACAGTATTCTTCTAAATTCGTATTACTATTTTCTCTGCCCAACAATAAACTTGTAAAAAGACAAATACTAACCACTAATACAAACAATGTGTATAATGTTATTTTTTTTATTTAACTTCTTTAACATTATATTCATTCCTTTCATTGATACAAATGCTAAGGATTTAACAATTATCCCGTATAAACAGATTGAGATACATATCCTTTAGAATTCCAACAAATACTCAATTCCTTACGATATTGATCCAACATACAATATTTCTTTTGAAATACCCACCAACCATTGTCTTTGATATTAAAATACTCTACCCTAGAATATTCACAAGTTTCGATTGAATCATTATTATTTAAGATTCTGATAGATGGTTTCAATTTGCGACTTGCGTCATATACTTCATTAATAACATCAGAGTTCCAGTATTTTTCAGATCCGACTGGTAAATTATTGGTAATTTCTTGTGAATCTGGTGTGTAAGTATAAGATATTCCAGAATTTATACTGCCAGTAATAATTTCACCCTGAAATCCTAAAGAATTGCCTAATGATATGGTTGTACTCGTGTTGGAATTCAAATACGATGCATCTAAAATCGTATGAAAATTTTGCATTCTTACACCATAGTCGGTAATTGCAAATTGGGATTCGGCATCGACTGTAAACGTACTGGTAACATCATAAATACCTTGAATAGCCCCGACAGAATTTCTTACTTTAGCAACATCTACCACATTTGTATAAATCGTGTAAGAACAAGCTTTTTGATTATTGGAATCAAGATAAAGGATATTTTCTAAATAGGCTGTAGCTATAACCTGCCCTGAAGTGTCCGATGGGCTAACGCCGCCTCCTATATTTTCAATATTCATATCCGAGGAGCGGGCTTGTTTTTTTACGGCCGAATCTACAACCGTATTTGCTATAGTTTCTTTTTCAATTACATTTAAAAGCACCTTTTTTGATTTACTTTCTTTTTTTCCGACTTCGGATAAATATCCCAATGAAACATTTACCGTCACATTCTCATATCCATTATTAAACACATAAAAACCATAGAAATCATCTTCACCACTGTAATCAAAATCCGCTGTCTTAGTTGCAATCTTACTCCTTAAATCTTCCCCGGTTACATTATTATCATTGACAACGATTATGCCACCTTCCGATAAATATTCTTCTGCACTTACAACATTCAGTTTTTGGAAAAATTCTTCATTCAAAACATAGGCGTCTTTTTCATTATTCAAAATCAACGTTCCCTCTGATTTAATCGTAGAAAGTTTCTTGATACTGTTTACTGATTTTGATATTGGTTCATCATAGAAAGCAATATCGTATTGTTTTGAAGTCCCTTCTTGAGTAATTCCCAATACAGTTGCAAAAATAAACAAACCGATTGTGTAAATGAGTCTCCTTTTTATCAAGTCAATTCCCCCCTTCCCTTACTTTTATTTGACTTGAAAATAATATTCTTCATGGCATATTTCTTTAATAGCAATAATTCGACCAAATAATCCTTCTAAATCGGATTGAAGACTTACAATGCTATTCTTTGAAAATAAATACTGTTTTACTGCCGTACTCTTTTTAACTCCATTTACCAACTCCCTATCAAAAATAAACTTGATTTCTTGTTCGTCTGTTTCAAATTTCCAAACGGCGATCGCTCCTAAAACCATCTCTAAAGGTATTCGCTCCCCTTGAATAACTTTAATCTTTTCTTGTATGAATACGTAAGAACTTTTCTCATTATACTGTATTTGTATGCCATAATAATCATTATCTTTCATGATGTAAGATTCTATATTCAAATAAGTTATGTTTCCATTATTATCTGTGCGAATCTCACTGCTATTTTTCAAAAACAGTTGATTAAAATCTATCTTTAATTCTTCTTCAACTTGGTCTTTAAAACTTTGTAATTGCTTAACATTGTTATATGCCTGATATGGAACGGAATAATAAGTAGCCGAATTTTTAACGACAAAGAAAACCATTGTTGCTGCTAAAAATAAAATAAATGTTATCACACTGGTAATTATATAGAGCTGTTTTCTTCTCATCATCATTCCAAGTCCTTTATCTTTGATTTATCCAAACTGTTCATCCGCTTTTTTCGAATCACTTCTCGTATTATTTTATCGGCAATCAAAGTAATCAAACTGACAATAACTTGATAAAAAGCAAGAAGATAGCCGTTTTCTTCTTTTGTAATCAAAAAAGCAATACTGGATATTATAATCGGAAGAACCAACATCACCTTAAACCTGCAAATAGAAAGTAATACTTCCGCTGATAGTCCTAAAACATAGATAATAATGATCGTTTCTATTCCCATTATTTTTTAGCCCTCCGATATTCGTCAATCAATAACTTACTGGTGTCTAAATCAATTTTGTCATTGAGAGCCAAAAGCTTTATTGTTTCTATGAACGGATCACTTTCGACTTGGTCATACAGTTTTATTTTTTCAATTAGTTTATCCAATCTGATCCGAATGGTAGGATAAGTAATTTCATATTCCTTTGCTAACTCTTTTAAAGATCCGGAAGCCAAAATCAATTTTTTTATGAAGACAATATCTTCGATTTCTAACCGAATCAACCAATTTGGTAAATCTTCTTTTTTTAACAATATTAAAATCCCCTTTAATTATATTCAACTACTTCTAGTATATTATTTTAGTAATATCAAAGTCAACCATTTCTAAAGACTTTTTAATCAAGATCGATATAAACAATTGGTATTTTTTTCTTTTAACCCCTATTTTCAACAAAAAAAGCGCTTGTTTTAAGCGCTTTTTAAAGGTTATTCGTTTTAAACTTGCAATCAATAAGGATCTTGATTTTTTAAATGTCGAAATCAAGATCAGGATTGATCGTATTCGTCCAATGAGGAAGTATTTTGGTCGGTAATCGTCAAAGAAACATTGGAAAAGGTAAGATCTTCGACAAAACGAAGAATGCCGAATTCGCTGCATGTGATCTTACAATCTTTGAGCCTGATATTCTTCATCCTTTGATCGGGATAACCGACCAGATGAAAAGCACGCGATTGTTTAGAACAAGTAGCCTCAACCCGCTCTATCAAAATATTTTCAACCGACGTTTTATTCATATTCGCAGGCTGCAACAAAATTTTCCAATGATCGGGAATGACCGAATCATAATCTTTCGGCAACATGCATGTAGAGTAGGCGCGATTCCAATCCAAAAAGAAATGAAACGGATACATCACATCAAGCATAGTCAGATCATGAACCGAGATATTTTTAATATATCCGCCTCTTTTCAAGGAGGATTTAATACGAAAACCGCAATCGCTTCCTTCAAAACGGATATGATGGATATGGATATTTTCCACACCGCCGCTGATTTCACTGCCGATCGTTACCCCGAATCCGGCTAAAATCGTACAATTTCTGATCGTTACATCCGCTGTTTTCCGACCGACCCGCCATCCGTCTTGATCGCGACCCGATTTGATGCAGATGCTGTCATCATGACATTCGGTCAAACAGTTTTCGATTAAGACATGACAACAAGAATCCACATCGATTCCATCCGTACTCGGAGCGAAAACAGAGTGGGATCGGATTTGGATTCCGTTTACATGGATTTCTTTGCTGTACAAGAGATGAACGTTCCAAAAACCGGCTTGATACGACGTAAATTCTTTTAACGTAATGAACGAAGAATCTTGGATCAGAACATTGCGAAGTCGTTTGCAATCGTAATCGCAAGCCCATCGTAACCCTTGTCGATCATAGACTTGCCGCATGCCGCCTTTTTTGTCTTTTCCCCAGTATTTTTCCCACCAATAAGGACCGGAGCCGTCAATCGTTCCGTTGCCTCGAATTGTGATATGCTCCTGACCGATACAGTTGAGAAGAGCCGGATACCAAGGCATTTCAATACCGGCAACGCGGGTAAAAACAAGCGGGTAATCCGTCTCGTCCGTGGTTGCTTTAAGAATAGAGCCTTCTTCTAAGACCAATTCCATATTGCTTTTCAAAAAGAGCGGTCCGGTTAAATAAATTCCTTTTTCCAAAATCAAAATCCCGTTTAAACGAGCGGTTTGATCCACCAAATCCTGAAGCAAAGCCGTTACCAATGTCTTACCACTTCGGTCAAGCGGATAAGAAGAGGAATAAAGAATCGGTCTCATCAGTCTTCATCAAAGAGCGAAACGCGTCGATAAGGCGGTTTTGCCTGTTCTTCTTCCGTTTCCTCATCCACCGATAACGTCGGTTTTTGCCGAATGAAAATAGAAGATTTTGATTCTTCGACGATGAATTTCTTTCCTTCGGTTATCTTTTTTCCTTCGCTTTGTTTCGTTTCTTTTTCCAAAATCGCATCGAGTTCATCTAAAATATTCAGTTGTTTTTTCGGCGTCAACAACGGTTTTTCTTCCGTACCGTCTTCATATTGGAAAAGCGTTTCCCGTTCTTCCGTCAGATAGTCGGAAGAAACCGGCTGATCTTTTTCTTGCGGAGCCGGTACAAACAATCCTTTCGGATCACTCCATCCTTCTTGATCAATGGCTTTTCCGATATCGGCGAGGTTGTATTTCAACGACTTAGCCTCTACTTTGAGATTACCGTTTGGCTGTCTTATTTCAATTTCTACATTTTCTTTATATTGATTCGGTGTCATCTTTTTCGCATCGATGACGAAACAAGGGTTGCTTTTAACCGGTTTGATAATGGAGGATCCCGCTCTGGAACGTTTGGTTAAGACCACATCGCTGACTTTCATTCTTTTGATCGTCTTTCTGGAAGTTAGCAAAATAAAGTCATCTTCTTTATTGGTATAGATGGCCGAAACAACCACATCCTTCGGTTTTAGATGAATGGAGCGGATGCCGCCGGCATTGGTTCCGTATAATGAAATATCACTGGCACGGAAGCGCAATGTTTCGCAGTTTTTCGTAAAAACCATCACTTCAAGCGGGACATCAATCCGATCGACACTGACCAATTGATCGCCTTCCGGCAATTTCATCGCCCGAATCGGCTTGGTATAACGCGTAACGTTGAATTCCGACAACAAGGTTTGTTTCATCAAACCGGATGAGGTCGAAAGCAACAGCGTATCGCCGCAGTTGAAATCGCAAACGGCAAAGACCGTAATAAATTTTTCTTTCGGATCGGTCGCAACCAAACTGTTGATAAACGTTCCCACTTCTTTAAACTTGCACTCCGGAATTTTATGAACCGGAAGGTAAACGTAATTGCCTTCGGTTGTAAACATCAAAAGCGTGTCTAAGGTCGATACTTCCTCTAAAAACAACACCGAATCGTTTTCTTTTAATCCGTTTTGTTTGGAAGCATTGTAACTTTTCAAACTGGTTTTCTTCAAATAACCGTCCGTCGAAACACAAACCATGACCTGTTCTTTGGTAATCAAATCGGTTTCGTCGTATTTCATAACCACCGATGAAGTCGCATCGATTTCTGTTTTTCTGGGAAGAACAATCGTTTCATTGAGTTGTTTTAATTCTTTGATGATGCAGCGCGTCAATTCTTTTTCCGAATTCAATATTTTCTCGTATCGGGCAATATTTTGATGCAGTTCTTCGTCTTCTTTCATTAAAGCCGTAATATCTTGGGTCGATAAACGATATAATTGCATCATCACGATCGCTTCGGCTTGTTCTTCGGTAAAACCGAATGTACGGATGATGTTTTCTTTGGAATCGGCTTTGTTCTTGCTTGAACGAATAACTCGGATCACCTCATCGACAACCGAAACCATTTTCACCAAACCTTCGACAAGATGCAGCCTTTTTTTCGCTTTGAGCAGTTCGTAATTCGTGCGATTGGTCAATACTTCTTTTTGATGGGAAATATAAGCGTCCAAAATCGGTAAAACACCCAACCGCATCGGACGGCGATTACAAATGGAAACCATATTGTAATTAAGCGAAATTTGCAAATCCGTATTTTTAAACAAATACGCCAGAATCGCTTCGACATTGGCATCCTTTTTCAAATCGATGGAAATTCTCAGACCGTCACGTCCCGATTCGTCTCTTACCTCAAGAACATCTGGTATCTTACCGTCCAAACGGAGTTGTTCGATTTTTTCAACCGTTTTGGATTTAACGGTATCATACGGGATTTCGGTTACGACAATCCGTTTGCCGGTGGAATCCATTTCTTCGATATGGTATTTTGAGCGAACCAAAACGGCACCGGCACCGGTTAAAAAAGCTTCTCTTATTCCGTCGGTTTTAAGGACAATTCCACCGGTCGGAAAATCCGGTCCCGGCATGATTTGAAGCAACTCATCCAGTGATAAATTCGGGTTTTCCAAACGGGCGATCGTCGCATTTAGCACTTCGTTGAAATTATGTGTAGGGATATAGGTGGCATACCCCGAAGAAATACCCATTGCACCGTTTACCAGTAAATTGGGAAATTTGGCCGGTAAAACGACCGGTTCTTTTTCTTCTTCATCGAAATTGGGAATAAAAGGAACGGTATTTTTGTCAATATCCTGAAGCAGATACTCGGCATTTTTCGTCATTCTGGCTTCCGTGTACCGCATTGCAGCAGGACCATCGCCGTCCATGCTGCCGTTGTTGCCGTGCATATCGATCAAAATCGCTCCCATCTTCCAACTTTGCGACATTCTCACCAATGCCTCGTAAATCGAAGAATCCCCATGCGGATGATATTTACCCATTACCTCACCGGAAATACGAGCCGATTTTTTATACGGCGCGTTTGCGGTGATTTTCAGTTCGTTCATCGCGTAAAGAATTCGCCGCTGAACCGGTTTTAAGCCATCCCGAATATCCGGGATCGCCCGTTCCTGAATAATGTATTTGGAGTAACGGCCGAACCGATCGCCGATCACTTCTTCCAATTTGGTCACTTGGAACGTTTCATCTAGGAACATATCCAGTTTTTTCTTGACGTTGGCCATTATACCCCTCCTTCTTCTTCCAGCGTAAAGGAAACGTGATTCTCCAGCCAATTCCGTCTTCTTAAAGCATCATTGCCCATTAAAATATCGATTTCGGATTCCGCATCGGCTAAATCGTCGATTTTGACTTGAATCAGACTGCGTGTTTCCGGATTCATGGTCGTTTCCCATAACTGTTCGGCATTCATTTCACCCAAACCTTTATAACGCTGAACGATGGTCTGAGTATTGCACTGGCTTAAAATCCGCTCTTTTTCCTCATTGGTCCAAGCGTAAATGATTTCTTCTTTTTTGCCGCGTTTGGTAATTTTAAAAAGCGGCGGAAGCGCAATGTAAACCCGACCGTCTTCGATAAGCGGCCGCATGTAGCGGAAGAAAAAAGTCAGCAAAAGCACTTGGATGTGCGCACCGTCATCATCGGCATCGGTCATAATAATAATTTTTTTGTAATTGCATTTTTTAAGATCAAACGAATCTCCATAATCGGCGCCGATCGTATAGATCATCGTCGCGATCTCCTCGTTTTTCAAAACCGCATCGGCAGAGGCACGTTCGGTATTTAATACTTTTCCCCGAAGCGGTAAAATCGCCTGATACCGCCGATCTCTTCCTTGTTTGGCCGATCCGCCGGCCGAATCGCCTTCCACCAAGTAAAGTTCGTTGATTTCTTTGTTTTTTTCACTGGTCGGCGAAAGTTTTCCGGAAAGATTCAATTCTTTTTTGTCTTTCTTATCCAAGCGAGCCTGCGCTCTTGCTTTTCTGGCAGCCTCTCTGGATTCCGCTTCTTTAATCGCTTTATGAATGATCTGTTCGGATAACGTTTTGTTTTCGATCAGATAATACGATAATTTTTCATACAACACATTGTCAACGGCGATTTTTGCCGACGGTGTTCCCAATTTTCCTTTTGTCTGACCCTCAAATTCCAATAACGATTCCGGCAATAAAACCGATACGACAGCTGTCATTCCGGCTCGAATATCCGTTCCTTCTAAGGTCATATCTTTTTTCAGTAAATTGAATTTCTTACCGTAATCATTAAAGGCTCTGGTCAAAGCCGTTTTAAAACCGGTTTCATGCGAACCGCCGTCACCGGTTCGGACATTATTGACAAACGACACGATCGTTTCACTGTATGTATCGACAAACTGCAAAGCCACTTCCACTTCGATTTGCTCGTAAGTTCCTTGAAAATAAGCAACCGGATGAAGCGGGCGTTTATTGGCATCCAAAAACAAAACATATTCGGAAATACCGTTTTCGTAAAGAAAAACATCCGATTTCTGCGACCGTTTATCCGTTAAAATCACTTTTAAATTTTTAATCAAAAAAGCACTTTCCCTTAACCGGGCCTTAATGGTTTCATAGTTGTATAACGTCGAGGTGAAAATCGTCGGATCCGGTTTGAACGTTACGATTGTTCCGGTCTTTTTGGTCGGTCCAAGATCTTCCAATTTACCGACGACGGATCCGCCTTTTTCAAACCGCATCTTATGGATTCGCCCTTCCCGCATGGAAATAACTTCCATGTAGGTTGAAAGCGCATTGACCACCGACGCACCGACGCCGTGTAACCCACCGGACGTCTTGTAGCCGTTTCCGCCGAATTTACCGCCGGCATTTAATTTGGTATAAATGATTTCCATTGTATTTTTACCGGTTTGATGCATCCCGCAAGGAACACCTCGTCCTTCGTCTGCTACCGTTATCGAATTATCATGATTGATTGTTACGCTGATTTCCCTTCCGTATCCGGATAAGGCTTCGTCAATGGCATTATCGACGATTTCCCAAACCAAATGGTGCAATCCGCGTTCATCCGTAGAACCGATATACATTCCCGGGCGTTTACGGACATGCTCCAAGCCTTCTAAGACGGTAATCGATTCGTCGTTGTAAATTTCTTTATTCATTCGAACCACCCTTATTTTAAGATCAATCATAATCTTATCATAATTCTTCTTTTTTCTCAAGAATTCGCCCTCTTTTTCTTTGTTTTTCTTATTTACTTCAACAAACAAAAATTATATAATAAAAGAAACAAAACGGGATAAAGGAGGGACCCTGCTTTAAAAAGCGGGAACATCGATCATGATTTTATCTGTACTACCAGCAGCCGATATTTGTATCGCTGTATTACTTATTATTTTGTCTTATTTATTGGGTTCCATTCCATTCGGACTCGTCATCGGAAAGACGGTATGTAAAAAAGATATCCGTCTTTACGGCAGCAAAAACATCGGTTCGACCAACGCCATTCGCGTTTTAGGTAAAAAAATCGGCTTTATCGTTTTTTTCTTAGATGTCTTTAAAGGAATGGCCGTTATCCTACTCATCTATTTATTGGAAGCAACCGGACTTTGGCACAATCCCGAAGCCATTGATTTATTCTTCTACGGCGCACCGGCCATCATCGGACACTGCTTTTCCATTTTTTTAAATTTCAAAGGCGGAAAAGCCGTTGCCACTTCCTTAGGAGTCGTATTGATTTTGACCCCGGTTCCGGCCATTGCCTGCTTGATTGTTTTTTTAATCGTTTTATATAGTACCGGTTATGTCAGTCTTGCTTCAACCGGAGCGACGCTAACGGTCATTATAACCACTTGGATCCTTTACTGTTGCGGGATAGAGGATGTAACGCATGTCGGATGGTACTTAATTGCCAAACCTACTCTTACTTTGACGGTATTATATTCCGTATTGTCGCTTTTGATTTTGTTCAAGCACATCAAGAATTACAAGCGTTTAATCCAAGGAACGGAAAGTAATTTCAAAAAAAAGAAAGCCTTAGAGCCCAAGCACTAAGACGATACTGATCGGGGTCTTTTAAGACCCTTTTTTCATTGATATACTTTTAAAATTTCTTGGTAATGCTTTAACGCTTCAGCAAAACGTTGGTAGTGAATGATTTCTCTTTGACGCAAGAAAGAAAGCGGTCCTAAAATTTCCGGATCATCGGTCAAATCCATCAAATGTTCGTATCCGGCTCTGGCTTTGGCTTCGGCAGCCAAATTTTCATTCAAATCGGTGATCGGATCGCCCGATGAAGCAATGTAGGCAACCGTAAACGGATCGCCGGTGGCGTTTGTCGGATAAATTCCGAGTCCGTGATCCGCATAAATCGGATCAAATCCCGCCGCTTTAATTTCGTCGATCGTCGCTCCTTGTGTCAATCCTTTGATCAGGGCAACTAAAATTTCCACATGCCCCATCTCTTCTGTTGCAATCTCCACCAAAAGATTCTGACCGATTTTATCCGGCATCGTCGGCGCTTGCATGAAATAACGAATGGCCGCCGCCAATTCTCCGCCAGGACCGCCGATGGCGGTTACGACTTCTTTGGCAAAAGAAAGATTTCGTTTGGAAATGGATACCGGAAATTCCAATACCTTTTTATATTCCCACATTTACTGTACCTCCCAAGTCATCTTACGATTCAAATAGCCGTCAAACAAAACAGAACAACTGGAAAGCGGCGCATTGTTCATATCGATGTATTCTTCCATTTTCTTTTTTTCGATATTGACTTTCTTCAATGTTTCGATGGCTTCTGTTTCTTCCGGATGCGTGGCAATAAATTGGATCAGTTCCGTATGTAAAAACGCATAAATCTGATACATATAAAGTGCCTGTTCCTCACCGTTCATATCGCTGATCTGTTCAACGACGAATTTATAAGGAGCAAACAAATTTTCCCAAGCCGATCCTCTTAAAAAACCTTTTTCGATATCACTCGCTAATACGAATTGCTGAGAGTTGATTTCTAATGTTTTGATATTATCACTCCCATGTTACTATATGCGAAAATACCAAACGGTTTTGGGCAAAAAGAAAAACCGACCAATCAGTCGGTTATCTTTTTTTATTGAGCAACGATTGCGTTAACCGGGCATACCGATTCGCAAGCACCGCAGTCAATACAAGTATCTGGATCGATTACTGCTGCTTCCTCAACAGTAATAGCAGAAACAGGACATTGCTCGGCACAAGAACCGCATGCGATACAAGCATCTGTAACAAATCTAGGCATTCTCTTATTCCTCCTTAACTTGATAGCCATATTTTAGCATTTTTTTCGCTTTTTGTCTAGTTTTTTTAGTTGAATTTCCGCTAGAAACAGTGTAAAATAAAAGCATTGAAGGAGAAAAAAGCAATGACAATTGAAATTTGGCAGTTTATTTTAATTTTAATCATCGAATTGTTGGTTGTTGCGATTGCGACATTTTTCATCACAAGAAAAATATTTATGCGTCAGTTAAAGAAAAATCCGCCGATCAATGAAAAAATGATTCGGGCGATGATGACGCAGATGGGACGGACCCCTTCGGAAAAACAGGTTCGTGCCGTGATGAAATCCATGGAAGATGCTCAATAAAAAAAGGATGGTCCCATCCTTTTTTATTTTTCGATCCAATGATATTTTTTAAGCAATAAATAATGATCGACGCTGATGGCTCCCAACCATTTCAGTTTCGCACTTTCTTCTTCCGGATACGGCATATCCCAACTCTTTTCATATTCCCATAAACCATGAGGGGCGATTTTGGCAACGAGGGTATCCAATTGTTGTTCGACATACGGTTTTAAATCCAATGGAATCGAGCAATTCGCCAAAAGGCGCGCTAAATTTACGGTCGCACCGGCTTTTACTTTGATTCTGGCCGTATGAATCAACTTATCCTCGATCAATTGTTGCCAGTTCGGATAAAGATTCAATTTTTTCAAACAACCCAATAACGCACCGAAACTGATCCAATCGTATTCCGTCACCTCTTCTTTTTCCTCAATATAAGAAAAAGCGCCGTTCAGTAATTTCATGGCTTTCTTATAATACACTTTAGTCGGCCGAACAAACCGCAGAATATAGCCGATCAAAGCGGCTGTCGGATGATAACCGAACCGATTTTGTTCGTTTCCGTCATAATGGTATTCTTTACTGTGGGCATAGTCATTGTTCGATGGCGTAAGCGGATTCCAGCGCCCCTCTTGCAGCAAACACTTGTTGAACAGATAGTTACATGCCTTTTGCACCAAATCCGAAAAAAGTTCGTTTTCTTCGCTTGAATCAAAATCCAGTTCATCTAAAATACGAAAAGCCTCATACACTTGGTAAACCGAAGAATGCGGATTGTAATTATCGATTTCCAGACCGTTTCCAAACCCGCCGTCGCTGTTTCGATAAAACATCAGACAGTCCAGTACGAATTCTTTGGAAGCAGGATCAATCGCGGCATTGTAGATGGCCACATCGATATCTCTGGCACGATTGTAGAGTTGCCGTGTCAAAACGGATTGTTGTTCTTTTGATAAATAACTCATAGTTCTACCTCTTTCTTTTTTTATTGTATATCATTTCAAAAGAAAAGAAAATATTTTCTTTTCAAAGAATCAAATTTTGTTTTATAATAAAAGAAGGAGGGATAGCATGGCTTTACCGTTTACATTTTACTACGTTTTAAAAGACAGTTATTCTTATCTATCTTCATCCATTAGAACCGATCTTGATCTTAATCAATACGATTTTTTTAAATATGCCTTGTTTTTAGATATTCCCGAGTACTATACGTTGCTTCATCCCTTTAAAAAAGATCCATATCAACTGAGGCAGGCTTTTACAGGTGCGAAAATGCCGCTGTTTATCAAAGAGTGCTTGGATATTGCCAAGAAAAACGACAATCCCAATCAACAATTTTTTTGTTACAGTCTGTTGTTGGGGTATCTTTTTCAAAAAGAAATGCTCTCGTTTGTTCAACAAAATCCGGTAAAAAAGAAACCGGCAATCGAAACCGAAAAGATGATCGACGCATACTTTTTTGAAAAAAACGAACAACGCTCGCTTTCATCCGTCAACATCGCCGATTACTTCTTCGATTCGTTTTCGCTTTCCGAAGAGGATATCGAATTACTGGAAAAACCGATGAAACGGATTTTCGGTTTTTTTTGCACGGAAAACTATTTTAAACAAGCTTACCAGCAAGCCGCAACGTATTTCAGTTATTTTACCCGTTCCAAAACCAATCTTAAAAAAATCGGCTATGTTCTTTACGATTTGTTCTTTTCTCATCAAAAAGAAAAAAGAAAAGCCGTTACTTTTTTATATCCTAAAAAAATCGATACGGCCCTTCTGCATTTAACACAGAAAAACGAATCGATCGAAACCGTCTACGCCAACTTTTTAAAAAAAGCCGCCACAATTGCCGATTTAATCAACCAGTACTTCGTCTACGATAATCCCAAACCATTTTTGAAATATTTTCAGTTACCGATTAAAAACAAAGAGTTGTAAAACATTTCGGCCCGCTAAATATATTTTTCAATGTTCCTTATTTAATGCAATTCAACATTCAACTGTCCTGATACATACAATCAAATGGTTCTGATTATTCGGCCAACTTAATGGTTTTATAAGGAATCACCTTGATGTTGAAACAAAAAATGCCACGACCAAATTGGTTGAGGCATTTTTTGTTTGTTTTAAGGACAGGGAATTTCTTTTTTTATGATTCGGCATTTTCCTCCTTATACTGATCTAAAAACATAATTCTTTCCCCGATCAAGTTCGGGTATGCCAACGGAAAACCCGATGCCAGTTCTTCGGTTGTCGTTCCAATACGACCTTTAACGGCAACCATTTGCCCTTTTTTCAACGATTCCGTGATTACATCGACCAAAAACTCCCAAAAAGTGACATTGAAAAAATCAACATCGTAGGTACCGCTTGTGTTTTTAAACGCTCTTTTGACAGCCAAACGAACGCTAACCGCTTTTTTACCGTCTTTGAATTCTTTCTTTTCGGGATCTTTTACCAATCTTCCAATCAGCATAAAGTAATTGTACATTGCTTCCGTTCCTCCTTTCGCTTCCTGTTATACCAAAGAAAGAGAAAAAGACAAAATTTCCAAAAAGGAAACGGATGCGATAAACGGTTTTAATTTTCTAAATAATGGCCTTCCTTCAAAGAAAAAGAAAAAAGAGTTCAATGTAAACTCTTTTTTTCGGAAATCTACTTAAAAATAGCCGCTTATTATGATTTTTTATAAGAAATCGCCTGAACGATGCTTGCCTCATGCAAATACGAAAGATACGGTTTAAAATCCTCTGTTTTCAATAAAGCGATTTGTTTTTGTTCGGCAAAATAGTCGATTTCCTCCAACGCCAACGATAAAATCTCATCGCCTAAGTTTTCGATCGAATCCAGTTGACTGATCTGTTTGGCTTTCAAATGTTTTAAGTATAAATCCAAAATTTGTTCGTCCAAATCTTCTATTTGCACGGTTTTGATTTTTTCAGTAACTTGCTTGATGAAATCTTTAGGATGATTGGTAATCGCCGAAAGAATCAAATAAGCCGTTTCTTCTTGGGTAACCACCGTATAATCGATATCGGCAAGAAAAGCTTTTTGTTTCGAAAGTTTCTGATAAAAAGCGGCAAGCGGTGAAAACAGACAGTCCAAAATCCCGATCATGAGATGACAAAAAAGCGGAACAGTTCGAGCCGAATCCATCCGAAGGGCAACCCAGGCCTGGGTTTGGGATGTTTTTCCATGGATCGTAACCGAATCGATGACATGATCCGATAAAACCGTTTGCTTTTTTTGAAAATCGATCGAAAAAAAACAAAAAGAATCCATCAATCGTTCGATTTGATCAAAAATCGGTTTCGGATCTTCTTTGGAAACAATAACCAAATGGGAATTCTGCGGATGGTAAAAGGTCTCATAGGCATTGTTCAAATCCTCTGCCGTCGTTTTTAAAACAGACTGTTTTGTTCCGGCAATCGGACAAGATAACGAATCATCGGGATAAAGGGCTTCCATCAGTTTTTGAACAATGGCCGCATCCGCTTTATCCTCATACATCTTGATTTCCGAACAGATAATGTCTTTTTCATGTTCCACGGCTTCTTCGGTAAAGTGCGGTGTAAAATACATGTTCAGCAACAACGACAGCGGGTCCCAAATTCGATCCGTCGTTGTGAAAAAATAAAGTGTTTTATCGGTAGTCGTATAAGCATTGGCTGTTGCATTCATCGCCGTAAAACCACTGAACGCATCGCTTCCGTCCGGCATCGCAAACAATTTATGTTCTAAAAAATGAGCTAGACCGGCTGGTAAAACCATCTCTTTTTGATTTCGGATATAAAATAAATGAGCACTTCCGTATTTGCAACCGATCCCACAATAACTTCGTTGAAATTGCGGTTTTTGAACATAAGTGATCCTTAAGCCCGTTTTGGTTTGATAGTTAATGTGTTTTTCCATGATCTGTTCCTCCGCCATAAACATACACAAACGTTTGTTCTAAACGTGAAAATGCCTCTTGCAAATCTTTTTTGCTGACTGCCTGAATTGCTTCTTCTTCCAAATAAGAACGCGGTGTATCCAAAAAGAAATGATCCGAAAGATAATTATTGATGGCCGTTTCCTGATAATCTTCGTTGCCGCGATGCAAAGAAAGGTAATACTTTCGCACCTCTTCCAAATCGTATTCTTCTTTTTGAATCGATGTTAATGCTTCCTCCATCGCCTTCAGCGTTGCATCCACATCTTTTTTTTCTATGATCGCCGAGCAAATCAAAATTCCGCTTGCCCCCAAATACATGGAATTGATACTGTAACACAAACCGTATTTTTCCCGGACAATCGTAAACAACTTCGAAGAAGACGAACCGCCGAACAGATGGTTTAAGAACATCATGGCATAATAAAGCCGGTCATCGGCATACGTTTTTGTTTCATAAAACACCTGCAGATAACATTGTTCGGTCGGGGCATCCTCATAGAAACGACCGCGGATATTATTTCGCCTTTTGAAATGATAATCTTTTTTAGGCGTAAGCGAATAAGTCTTTCGGCTTTGTTTTTCATCCAACGAACAAAGCAGCAACAGCGTTTCTTCTTGTTTGGCTTTTTCGTAGTAACCTTTTAAACCCTCTAGCGTGATGGATTCCAAGTCTTTTAAACTTCCCGTCGAATCAAAATCCCGATCGGTTCCTTTGAAGTATTCTTTTAAGGCTTTTTGTAACGCAACCGTCGCGTAGTTTTCCTGACGCATCAATAAATCGCTTTCGTAAATTTCATACGCCCGTTCAAAAAGCCCCTCGGCAACCGATGGATCAAAGGTCGGTTCGATCAATTTTAAAAACAAAGCCTCCAATGCCTCACTTTGATACGATTCGTCTTGTATAAAGATCGGTTCGATTGCCGAAAGACTGTATTCCATCAAACTGTAACAACCGTAATTGGTCAATCGGACTCTGAATTTGGCATCGTAGAAACGACCTAAAACCGCATCCATCTTTTCTTCGGACGGATAGTTCTTGCAAGCCAACTCCTGATAGTAGCACAACAAGTGCCGAATGGTCTGATCTTCTTTTTGAATTTTTGTCACCCGATAAAACTTATAAATACGCCGGTGAAACTTATCGTGATGCAAAATAATGTCCATACTCTTTTCCTTTCTAAAAAAGAGGAAGACAAACCGTCTCCCCCTTTTAAGTATTATTTTTTGGCTAATTCCAACGCTATTTTCATCATGTTGACGAAATTATTTTGGCGTTCTTCGGCTGTTGTAACCGCAGCGGTAACAAACGAATCGGATATGGTTAATAGACAGGCTGCCTTTTTACCGAGCGCTTTGGCATTGGCAAATAACGCAAAACTTTCCATTTCCACGCATTTACAGCCCCAGCGATCCCGAACATGTTGCCAGTGATTCGGATCATCCGAATAAAAAACATCGCTGGAATGGATTTTGGCTTCTTTCAAAGGAATATTCAGTTTCAAAGCGGCTTTTCTCAGTTTATTGTTGACTGTATTGCTGCTTTTCAATGTTTTTCCCCGCATATTGAAAGCCGTTTTGGCAAAACTCGATTCCGAGTAAGCTTCGGTAACAAGAACCGTATCGTATACTTCCAAAGACGGATCATAAGAACCGGCCGAACCGATTCGAATGATGCATTCTACATCATAGAATTTAAACAGTTCATAAGAATAAATTCCGATTGAGGGCATCCCCATTCCCGATCCCATGACCGAAATACGTTTGCCGTTGTATTTTCCGGTATAACCGAACATATTTCTGGTTGCGTTAAACCGTTCGACATCAGTCAGAAAATGTTCGGCGATATATTGAGCCCGAAGCGGATCGCCCGGCATTAAAACCACCTTGGCGATTTTATCTTGATCCGAACAGGAAATGTGCGGTGTAGGTATTTTACTCATTGTTTAACTCCTCCATTATTTTCGTTCCGCAAGAACAACCGATTCGTTCGGCGCCTGCTTCAATCATCGCTTTAAAAGCGGCAACATCTCTGATTCCGCCCGATGCTTTTACTTTACAAGCATCTCCGACGGTCTTTTTCATCAAACGGACATCCTCAACCGTCGCACCACCACTGCCGAAGCCGGTTGAAGTCTTGACAAAATCGGCCCCTGCTTTTGCGGCCATTTTACAAGCCATGACTTTTTCTTCATCGCTCAAATAGCACGTTTCGATGATCACTTTCACCAAAACACCGTTGGCCGCTTCCACGACCGCTTTGATTTCTTCGTACACATAATCCCAGTTATGCGCTTTGGCTTGACCGATGTTGATGACCATATCCACCTCATCGGCTCCATCGGCAATGGCTTTCGTCGTTTCATACACTTTGACATCCATCGTATTGGCTCCAAGCGGAAAACCAATGACCGTACAAGTCAAAACATCGGTTCCGTCTAAAAGTTTATGAGCCAAACTGACATTGGACGGATTGACGCAAACCGAAGCGAAATGGTATTGATTGGCTTCATTGCAGAGTTTTAAAATATCATCGTACGTTGCGGTTGCTTTTAAAATTGTGTGATCAATATACTTTGAATTTTCCATATTTTTTTCCTTTCTTATTATTATTCTTTTCATGCATCCTTATGCATTAAATATCCAGTATCTCACTTAAATCGATCGGCTTTAATTCAACGGTAAGCGGTGAAAAGCGACCCTTCAAAATAATTTTTCTTAATTTCGAAACGCCTTTGACATCCACCATTTTCAACGTTCCGTAACCGTCAATGGTCTTAAAAAGTTTTTCCGCTTTGGCAATCAATTCAGCCATCGCAATGTATTTGGTCGTTTTGGTATCGTTGTAATAAAAGATATCGATCCCGGGCGGCAATAAAAACGGAGCGTAACCATCCCATTCCATACAAATGAAGGCAGTTCTGGATTTGGAAGTACGCAGAAAAAAGTAGTCGGTGATTTGGATCTTATCCCGTCCCAATAGAACTTCCAATTTGGCTTTTCGCAAAATATAATTATAGATTTGCGCCAAACTGGCCGAATCGATCCGACTGTACATAGCGACTTCATCTTCGTTTTTGTTTTTGTAAGCCCCTTTCCATAATTCAAAAGTTTTGGCCAACATACTTTTGCGAAACGGCGTTACGTCTTCATACGATTCATTGTAGACACAGAATTTGAACATATGAGCGATTTCTTCGGCAATATCCAAAATGATTTCAACCGAATAAGTCGGCAATAAGATATTGAATTCCACACGGAAATTCACATCATAATAGCGCGGATTGAGTCGCTCCAGGTGGGGAATGGCAGATTTAGAAGAAAGAACGAAATCGGCGGAAAACTTTAAAATCGGGTGGTGGTAGGTGAAAATCCGATCGGTTCCTTTTTTTTCCATCGTTACGTTGGCATTTGCTTGAAAAAATGTCAACAATTCCGTTCGGTCAAAAACACGAGTTCCTTCTTTTAAATAATAAAATTTAAACAACATAGTTTCACCACCTATATTCTTCCCTTATTCTATCATTTTTTATCATAAATGTCAAAAAAGGGATAAATAAAGTAACAAAAGCGATCATAAAAGGACACAACAGCAAATAAGGATCGATGATGAAGGGGTGTTTGTCCTGCTATCTTCCGATTAAAGCCGTCATTTCTTCTGCATTGGGTATTTTGTTTAGCATACTCATTTCTCCTTTATAACTTCCAATTTTTACAGTTTGATAAGCCGAGATTTAACGCATGCAGGCATGGACAAATTTTATAGGTACGTCCATGCGTTCTGCTACTTGTTCTGGTGTCATTCCGCTATTTAAGAAACGCTTGCATACTATTTTCATGTTCTCGCCAACTTCGATAATATGTTTATCCGGGTCATAGAAACGAACAACACGCTGTCCCCAGGCATGTTCTACAATAGGGTGGACATAGTCGATATCACATTCTTTCAACTGATCTATAAATTCATCAAAATCATCTGTTTCAAAGTAAATTTCAAAGTTATTGCCACCAAAAGAAATATCGCTTTTTTTGATAAAGTCTTGATATGTTTCAACTGTCTGCAAAGCCAAACCGCCTGTTAACGTTTTATTTGCTCCAAAATCCATAATCACATGAAGCCCGAAAACTTTTTTATAAAACTCAACGGATTTGTCTATATCCGTTACCACCAACATAGGATTTTTCAATTTCATTTCTATTTCCTCCCATTTTTCAAATTCTTCAAAGCAGACGGATTCTTTTTTAAAATTTCTCCAACCGTAGGACATCTTTCTAAATTCGGACAATCACCGCAAGTCGTAATTCCTTTTTCCAGTGCACAGCGACGAATACCGCAGATACGATCGCAAAATACGGTTTTAATTCCGTTGCCACGACATCCGAAGCAATGGATATGTTCCGGAAGAATCGGTGCTTGATTCAATTCAGCCCATAATGATGCCGTCTTTTTTCGCAAGGTTTGATCGTCATGGATTGTCGCAAGATATGCATCGCATTTTTCACAATCCAGTCCGCAATAAGCAATCATTTCTTTCACCGTACTCTACCTCCAAAAATTCTTAATTTATCGATTTCTTTTTTCCATTTTATCATAATTCAAAAATTAGGAAAATACCTTTTTAGACTTGATTTTATTTACAAAGCGGAAAATACTTTTGCCAGAATCGGTATGCGATTCGGCTTCTTTTTTATGGAGCAATTCGATGAAAAAGAGACTACCGATTTTTGCAAATTCAATCGTCCCAACTTTTATAAGGTAATAAAAGTGTTCTTGTTCCTAAAATGTTCCATTGTGGCTGATTTTTCATTTTCATACCCTGTAAAGAAAAAGCCCATCAGAAGAATGGATGGGCTTGATATTATTTTAAGGATACAATTTTTTGGCAACGTTCGCAAAGACCGTTTTCATTTACCTGCGGTACAATCATCCAACAACGTTGACACGTACAACCTTGGGCTGCTTCGACTTTGCAAGTAAACACATCCCCGGATTTCATTTCCAATTGCGAAACAATCAATAACTGGGCAATATTACTGTTTAACGCATCAAAAACTTTTTGCGCTTGGGCATCCAACGAAAGCGTCAATTTCGCATTGAAACTCTTTCCGATGATCTTTTGACTGCGTGCATCTTCCAATGCTTTTAAAATTTGTTCGCGATATTTCATAAAGGCATCAAAAGCGGCTTCCAATGAATCTTCCGGTACTTGTTCATCCGGCATTTCCGTCAAATAAATATCTTCCTGATCTTTTTGCGGTAACAAATCGTATGCTTCGGATGTCGTATGCGGTAAAATCGGCGTCAACAACTGAAGCAACGACAACAAAATCTCATAAAAAACCGTTTGCGTCGAAAGACGTTTTTTGCTGGAAGGATGTTCGATGTATAAAATATCTTTGGTGAAATCCAAATAAAAGGAAGAAAGCGTATTGGTAAGATAGGAATTGACATTTCGGTAAACTTCTCCGAAATCAAAATGATCGTAATTGTTTTTGATTTGACGAACGAAGCGTTTTAATTTGATATACATATACCGATCGACCGGCAACAACTCGTCATAGGAAAGGGCGTTTTTCAAATCGAAATCCGCCGTATTGGCCATTAAGAAACGAATGGTATTGCGGATTTTACGGTATGATTCGCTGACTTGTTTTAAAATATCCTTTGAAAGCGGCATATCGGCCCGATATTCGATGGAGGCAACCCATAACCGTAAAATATCGGCCCCCGATTCCTGACATACCTGAATCGGATCAACCGTATTTCCAAGGGATTTCGACATTTTTCTTCCTTCGCCATCTAGCGTAAATCCGTGTGAAACAACCGTTTTGTAAGGTGCCTTGTTTCTGGTTGCAACAGCGGTGATCAACGATGAATTAAACCAACCGCGATATTGATCCGATCCTTCCAAATACAAATCCGCCGGGAAAGAAAGACCGCGCCGATCCAACAGGCAGTAGGAAGAACCGCTGTCGAACCAAACGTCCATGATATCCGTTTCTTTTGTAAAAAGACCGTTTGGCGATCCTGGATGCGTATATCCTTCCGGCAATAATTCTTTGGCCGTTTTTTCAAACCAAATATCCGAACCGTATTGACCGAATAAATCCGCAATATGGTCTAAAACAACCGGATCCAAAACGGCCTGACCGTCTTCGGTATAAAAAATTGGAATCGGAACACCCCAGGCGCGTTGTCTGGAGATGCACCAATCGTGACGATCTTTAATCATATTGGAAATCCGAACTTCTCCCCATTTCGGATTCCATTCCACTTCTTTAATGGCTTCTAAAAGTTCTTCTTTAATCGGATCAATCGAAGCAAACCATTGCGGGGTGGCCCGGAAAATAACCGGTTTTTTGGTTCGCCAGTCGTGTGGATAACTATGAACGATCGGTACGCATTTCAAAAGCATACCTTTTGTATCCAAATCCTGAATCACTTGCTCGTTGCAATCCTGATAAAACAGCCCCTCATATACGCCGGCTTCTTTGGTCATATATCCTTTGGAATCGACCGGACATAAAACATCCAAATGATACTGTTTTCCAACGACAAAGTCATCCTCACCATGGCCCGGCGCAATGTGAACCAAACCGGAACCGTCGGATGTGGAAACATAGTCCCCTAAAATACACGGACTGATGCGGTCGTATAACGGATGACGGTAGCGAAGTCCTTCCAATTCCGTTCCTTTCATCGTTGCCAAAATCGTTATTTCTCCCAAATTTAGCAACTCTTTTAAAGTTTCACATAAATCACGACCGAAAATCAGTTTTCCTTGATCGGTTTGAGCCAAGACGTATTCGATTTGCGGGCCGGCACAAACCGCCAAATTGGCCGGAAGCGTCCAAGGTGTGGTCGTCCATACCAAAAAAGACGCCTGGTCAAACAGTCCTTCTGTTTCCACAAGTGGAAAACGGAAATAAATGGAAGAATCTTTCTTATCCTGATATTCGATTTCCGCTTCGGCCAATGCCGATTCGCTAGAAGGCGACCAATATACCGGTTTGAGTCCTTTATAAATCAATCCCTTTTCAACCATTTTGGCAAAAACCAAAACCTGATCGCGTTCAAAATCATGCTGCAAGGTGATGTAAGGATGATCAAACTCACCCAAAACACCCAACCGCATAAACCCTTGTTTCTGTTTTTCTATCTGCTGATAAGCGTATTCTTCACATAGTTTTCGAAATTCGCCGATGTTTTTCTGTTTGCGGTTGATTCCCTTTTTTTGCAACGCATTTTCGATCGGTAAACCATGGGTGTCCCAGCCGGGAATATAAACCGACCGATAGCCGTTCATATTTTTATACCGAACCACAAAATCTTTTAAAATCTTGTTCAAGGCATGCCCCAAATGAATGTTTCCGTTGGCATAAGGAGGTCCGTCGTGAAGCGTATAATCCCTTTTGCCTTCGTTTTTGCGGATTCTTTTTTGATAAAGATCCATCTCTTTCCATTTTTGTTGGATTTTCGGTTCTTTATTGCCCAAATTACCGCGCATTTCAAATGCAGTTTTTCCCATAAACAACGTTTCTTTAAAATCCATCTTTTTCCCTCCTAAATCAAATAAAAAAGCATCCTTCTTTTCAAAGGACGCTTTAAACGTGTTACCACCCTTGTTCAAAAAACAAACTGTTTTGAGCACTCGTTTCTTTTTAACGCAAAGACAACTCGACCATTCTTTTCAAATGGTTTTTCCGCTAGTGATTTGAAGATGCCGCTTCGCTTGATTTTCACCAACCATCAATTCTCTACACCCTGCCGACACTTCCGTCTAACATCATCAAAATTATCAGATTTGTAATTATTACTATACACCAAAATCAATAAAATGTAAAGATGAAACATCATTCTAATTCAAAGGCACCGGTGTACAACTGATAGTAGGTGCCTTTTTGGGCAATTAAATCCTCATGGGATCCCCGTTCGATGATTCTTCCGTGATCCAACACCATAATACAATCGGAATTTTGTACCGTTGAAAGACGGTGGGCAATCACAAATACCGTTCTTCCTTCCATCAGTTGATCGGTTCCCTTTTGAACCAACGCTTCCGTACGCGTATCAATCGAAGAAGTCGCCTCATCCATAATCATCACCGGCGCATCGGCACAAGCGGCACGGGCAATACTGATCAATTGCCGTTGACCTTGGGAAAGATTGGCGCCGTCTCCCGAAAGCATCGTTTGAAATCCTTCCGGTAATCGGGTAATGAAATCGTAAGCATTGGCGATCTTGGCAGCCTCATACACTTCTTCATCGGTAGCATCCAGCCGGCCGTAACGAATGTTTTCCATTACCGTACCGGTAAATAAATTAGTATCTTGTAGGACGATACCCAAACTTCTTCGCAAATCGTCTTTTTTGATCTTGGAAATATTGATTCCGTCATAGCGGATTTTGCCGCAGGAAATATCGTAAAAACGGTTGATCAGATTGGTAATGGTCGTTTTACCGGCACCCGTAGCACCGACAAAAGCGATTTTCTGCCCCGGTTTGGCATAAACATTGACACCGTGAAGCACGATTTTATCCGGATAATAACCGAAATCCACATCTTCCAGTACAATATCGCCTTGTAATTTCGTATACGTGATGCTGCCGTCTTGATGCGGATGTTTCCACGCCCAAACATTGGTTCTGTGATCGCATTCTGTAATCGTTCCGTCTTCGTTGATCTGAGCATGGACCAAAGTGACATACCCCTCGTCTTTTTCCTCTTCTTCTTGAAGCAGTTCCAAAATACGACCGGTACCGGCCATCGCCATCGCGATCATCGAAACTTGTTGCGATAAATTGGAAACACTTTGGGAAAATTGTTTGGACATCGGCAAAAAGGCGATAATCACGGACATTGACATCACCGATAAACCGGTAAAAGAAACATTGACGGCTCCGGTGATGTAAAAAATCACACCGATGATGGAAATGAGTGAATACTGAATATTGCCGATGTTTCCTAAAATCGGCATTAATACATTGGCAAAATGGTTGGCTTTTTGCGCATCCTGAAACAATTCTTCATTGATGAGGTCAAACTCCTCTTTGACTTTTTCTTCATGAGAAAAAACTTTTACCACTTTGGCGCCATGCATCATTTCTTCGATGTATCCTTCTACTTTAGCCATGGAAATCTGTTGTTTCATAAAGAAACGCGCGGAATTTCCGCCGATTCTAGTCGTAACAAACAACATTGCAACAGCACCGGCGATGACAATCAAAAACAACCACAAACTGTAAGACAGCATGACGATGACCGCAAATAAAATACTTAGTGCCGTGGAAATGCATTGCGGCAAAGACTGGCAAATGAACTGCCGTAAGGTGTCTACGTCATTGGTATAAAACGACATAATATCGCCGTGTTTATGGCGATCGAAATATTTAATCGGCAGCGATTCCATTCGTTCGAACATTTCGATTCGCATTTTGTTTAAAAAATCCTGACCGATTACCGCCATAATTTGCGTGTAAGCAATCGAAGAAGCAATTCCAACTCCGTACACGATGATCATCATAAACAAAATATTGAGCAGTTGCGGTTGAATGCTTTCGAACAATTCTTTGGTGCCGACATTGTTTTTCAATGTGGTTTCCACCAAGGAAATAATTTGCTGAATAAAGACACTAGAAGCAATCGTACTGATCGCCGAACAAACCAAACAAAGTAGAACCAATAGCGTTCTTACTTTGTAAAGCATAAAGAATTTTTTGCAAATCGGAAATAAATTTCTTAATTGTGATTTTCTCTTATTCATCTTTATTTCCTCCTTTTTTCGTCTGAAGGTCGTATATTTCCTGATAGATCGAACAATTGGAAAGCAACGCTTCATGATTGCCGCTGGCCACAATTTTTCCGCCGTCCATTACGAAAATAACATCGGCATCTTCAATGGAAGAAACGCGTTGGGCGATAATGATTTTCGTCGTTTGAGGAATTTCCGTCCGAAGTGCTTTGCGGATATGCGCATCGGTCTTCGTATCGACGGCACTGGTCGAATCATCCAAAATCAATACTTTCGGTTTTTTCAGCAAAGCTCGGGCAATACACAGCCGTTGTTTCTGACCGCCGGAAACATTGGTTCCGCCTTGTTCGATATACGTATCATAACCGTTTGGAAAAGTTTGAATGAATTCATCGGCACAGGCAATTTTACAAACCCTTACCATTTCTTCATCGGTCGCCTGTTCATCACCCCACCGCAAATTGTCTTTAATGCTGCCGCTGAACAGGACATTCTTCTGCAAAACAACCGCAACACTGTCTCTTAATACGTTCAGATCGTAATCTTTGACATCCACACCGCCGACTTTTACTTCTCCTACTGTCGTATCGTACAATCGGGATAAAAGATTTACCAACGTCGTCTTGCTGCTTCCCGTTCCGCCGATGATGCCGACGGTTTTTCCGGATTCGATTTTGAAATCTACATTCGCAAGAGCGAATTTTTCCGCTTCTTTCGCATATTTAAACGATACGTTTTTAAATTCAATGGATCCGTCTTTTACTTCCGTTACCGGATTAAGCGGACTGTCGATGGTACTTTTTTCTTTTAAAACTTCCGTAACCCGATGCATGGAGGCAATGGAAATCGAAATCATTACAAAAATCATCGTCAACATCATCAAACTCATTAAAATCTGCGTTCCGTAAGTAATAATCGCCGACAGTTGGCTGATTTTAAATTCGGTTTGATTGGTCGTTACAATCAAATAAGCACTGAACATGGAAACAAGCGAAAGCGCAACATACATCGCCACCATCATCGACGGTTGATTCCAAGCCACGATGCGTTCGGCTGTGATAAACCCTTTTTTGACATTTTCCGATGTTTTGGCAAATTTTTCTTTCTCGTACGCTTCCCGCACATACGTTTTAACGACACGGATTCCCTTGATATTTTCTTCGACGGAAGCATTCATATGATCGTAACGGTCGAATACTTTATCAAAAATCGGCATCGCCACCCGAATTAAGGAAAACAGCACAATCGCCAATATCGGTAAAATCAGAACGTAGATCGTTGCGATTTTAGGACTTAAGATAAACGCTAAAACGATGGAAGAAATCATCATGAGCGGAACGCGGACCGCTGTCCGGATAATCATTCCGTAAGCTTGTTGGATATTGGTAATATCGGTCGTCATTCTGGTTACCAGACTGGCCGCCTGAAAATGGTCGATATTTTCGAAAGAAAATTCTTCGACTTTATAAAAAATATCTTTTCTTAAATTTTTTGCAAACCCGGCTGCCGCAATGGCCGCATATTTTCCGGAAAGAAAACCGAATAACAGAGAAACAAAGCCAAGAACGACAATACCGAGGGACAGTAAAATAATATACGTCGTGTTCGGATTTTCATGTTGAGCGAACTCCAAAATATACGTCATCAAAAGCGGAATCAAACATTCCATGACAACTTCCAAACTGACAAACAACGGCGTCAACAACGAGGCTTTTTTGTATTCTCTAATACTTTTTTTCAATATCTTGATCATATCCTTCAACCTCCACATTTTTCTTTATTTTCGCTAACATTCGATCAAAAAGTTCCAATTCTTCTTCCGTAAACCCCAAAATCAGCAGTTTTTCGAAAGCGAGCAATTCTTCTTCGATTTGAAAAGCAATCTGCCTGCCTTTATCCGTAACCGATATCTTTTTGCTTCTGGCATCTTGTTGATCTTTTTCTCGTTTGATCAAATCTTTCTTTTCCATTAACGATAAAACTTTCGATGCCGTCGAACGCGTGATACCGAACGTCTTTTCAATATCTTTTTGCGATGGAAAAGCACTTCTGTTTTCAACGATATAGGTTAAAATCATCCCGTTGTTTCCGGTCAAATCGTTGAGCAAAGCGATGCCCTTTAAATTGGTTACCCGTCTGGATATCAAGTTGTTCAAATGTTTGATCTCAAGACCGATGTGCCGCATGAAATCCCCTACCTTTTTCAGATTGAAAACAATACTTATTATACTTTTTTCATTGTTTGACGTCAAGCATATTTTTTTAAAAAAAGAAACAAATCAATATAAAAAAATACCCCTTTTCAAAAGGGATATGTCAGCCGATAATCGCTTGAAAAACTCTTAAAAAATTTTTATAGCAAATCTTTTCGATTTCGTCTTCCGTAAAGCCGGACTGACGCATGCCTTCAATCAAACAAGGCATGAAAGAAGCATTTTTCAAGGCAATATCTGTAGGAATACCGTCGAAATCCGTACCGATGGCCATGACATCCACGCCGACGAGGTTTTTAATGTGTTTCATATGACGAATCACACAAGAAACGGTATCTTTGCCTTTTTCTGGATCGTCATCCAAAAAAGCGGCACAAAAATTAAGCCCCATTACACCGCCTTTTTTGTGTAGCGCAACAATCATATCATCGGACAAATTTCGAACATGATGACAAATCGATCGGGCATTGGAATGACTGGCGACGATCGGATGAACGGAGGTGCGGATACAATCGTAAAAACCGGCATCCGAAAGATGCGACACATCGACGATCATGCCCAAACGATTCATCTGCCGAAGCAATTCAAAACCAAACGCAGTTAACCCGTCTTTGACATTGGGTTTGGTAAAATCACGCTTTTCTTCATTCAAATCGAAATTCGGATATCCGATGCCGTTTGCATCGTTCCAGTTTAGACAAATCATCCGCACACCGAGCCGGTAAAGCGTTCGCAAAAACGAAAGATTTCCCTTTAAAATGCCGCCTTCTTCAATCGTCAACAGCGATGAAATTTTTCCTTCGCGGATGTTTTTTACTAGATCGGCATAACAGTAGACGGGATGGATCCAATCGGATACAGCATTCAATTCCGTTTCATAGCGATCGATCATTTCAAGCGATGTTTCAAACGGATTGACATATTTTTTCAACGGCACAAACACCGCAAAACACTGCAAAAGACAACCGCCTTTTTTTAAATGCGCCAAATTTATTTGAAACGGCGCATCCTTTAACGACTTATCCGGTTGTTGATACAGTTGCATCAACGTATCACAATGCAGATCAATATAATTCATTTTTTGTTCTTACGCTTCCTTTTCCTTAGTTAAATACTGCTTGATTTCACATATATAAAGCGTATGATCATCTTTAACCGAATAGAACTTTTCTTTCAAATCTTCTTTTAACAAATCGGAATCCAAATCGACACTTAAAAGTTTTTTCATTTTAAATACATAGGATGCCTGACGAATGTAACAAACATCCATATCCGGATCGTACGTATAGGAAAGCCCGCTTTTTGCCAGTTTATCCTCATTGCGACCGGAAACTTGTCCTAAATACTGTTTGGCTTCTTGATAAGCATTACTTAAAAAAGACAGCGTAACGCCTTCGCTTTTTTCCAAAAAGGAATGCGTATAACGGGAGTTGCGAACAAAAACAAAACCGACCGGTTTCCCCCATAACATTCCGATCCCACCCCAAGAAACCGTCAAACAGTTAAATCCGGTATTTCGATCCCCGGCGGTACAAATCGCCCATGATTCATCCAATTCTTTAAAAATATTTTTGTCATACTGTTTCACATCTTTTTTTAACATCTTAATTCCCTCCTAGTTAAAACAATACCCAAAGAAACGCAATTAAATTATTCAATCCGTGAATGATCCACGTTGTATAAATGTTTTTGCCGGACAAATGATAAATCAAAGCCAACAGCAACGCACTAAACAAATAAGGAAGCAGTTTTAAAAACCATTGAATGGGATCCTCAAACGAAGTGGTAAATAAGTGCGGCAAGGCAAAAAGCAAGATGCTGAAGACGTATGACCAAAGAATGTTTTTTCGCTCCAAAAACGAAAAAACGGCTTTTCGGTAAATCAGTTCTTCGACCAGCGGCGCACAAAGAACAACCGCAATAAACATATAAAAGGCTCCACCGTTTTCGATCATCAATTCAATGGATTGCTGATTTTCCGAAGAAGATACAACCTTTTCCATCAACCAATTGAATAAAAAGGAAAGACCATAAAACAGACAAAAACAAAGCGGAATGAACCAAAGATAAAAACGCCACTTTTTTTTCAACCGTTTCCCGTCTTCTTTTAAGAAATCCCGCATAAAAAAAAGAATGACCGCAAACAACAAAAGGTAACTGATCATATTGCCGATGGCGTTGGTCATGGCATACCCTTTTACCAAAGAATCCGAGGCTTGTTCCAACAACTCCGGTTTTTGGCAGATTTCAAACAACGCATCAAACGATAATTGCGGTTGTAAATGCGCATAAACCGCAACGACGCCGATCAAGATAAAACTGCTTCCCAGAAACATCATCAGCACATAAAATATGACCGCAACGGTTTTACTCGGTTTTAAAACGGAATGTTCTTTATCCATACCGGTCCTCCTCATTTCTTCTTTTCTTCTTTTATTATAACACATTCCGACTTCATTGTTGCATCCTTTTTCGATCGGAGGCATTTTTACCTTCATTGACAAAACAAATTCTTTGCGCTATACTAAAAGAAAGAAAAGGTTTGGTATAAAAGGGGGAATCTTTATGAAAATGATTACGGCCATTATCAATAAAATGGATGCCAACGACGTTTCCGAACAATTGACCGAAGCCGGATTTATGTTTACCAAGATCGGTTCGACCGGCGGTTTTTTAAGAAAAGGCAATGTAACCTTATTGATCGGCGTCAACGACGATCAAGTTACCGAAGTTCTTGATATCATCCGTAAAAATTCGGCTCAGCGAATGGAAAATGTTCCGACCGTTTCAACTGGAAACCAAGCGATTTTATCTTATCCGAATACCGCGCAAGTGTTGGTAGGCGGTGCGACCGTTTTTGTAACGGACGTAACGCATTTCGAAAAAATGTAACCTTCTTATAATTTTATAAAAAAAGATCAATCGTGCGTGATTGATCTTTTTTTGATTTATTCTGTTTTGCTGCTATCCTTAGATAAGCAAAAATCCCCCAAAGAAACCAACATCTTGGTAATCGTATGCTCGTGAATGGTTAAAATCCGAACGGATAAACGATCGTTTTTTACCACAATATCCGTTTCGCCGTCCACCGGAATTTCATCTAGTAACGTACAAATATAACCGCCAAACGTTTCAAATTCTTCATCTTCTTTCAACGGAATGGAAACGGAAAGTTGTTTTTCCACCTCATCAAACGGAGCCAACCCGATGATTTCCCATTGATTTTCAGAAAGTTTATTGATCTCGTATTCCGTCTGCTCGTCTTTTTCTTCGATTTCGCCGACAATCAATTCAATCAAATCGTGAATGGTAACAATTCCGCTGGTTCCACCGTATTCATCGACGACAACCGCAAAGTATTCCCGTTCTTTTTTCATTTTATTAAACAGCGTATTGGCTTGCATGTTTTCCAAAACAAACATCGGAACTTGAACGGCTTGTTTCAAAACCGATTCCCGACTTTGGTCGTTTAAGCGAAAATAAATTTTCGTATTTAAAACCCCGACGATATTATCCGCATCTTGGTCACAAACCGGGTAATACGTATGCCGACTTTCGTTAATCGTTTTCTTCCACACGTCATCGGAATCTTTTAAAAACAACAAATCCATATCTTTTCGATGCGTGCACGCTTCAATGACATCGACATCTTTAAAATCGAAAATCTTTTGAATGAATTCGTTTTCGTTATCGTCAATCGTTCCGGTTTCATTACCGGCTTCGGCCATCAACAGAATTTCTTCTTCGGTTACCTGTTTATCCTCTTCATCCGGATTGATGCCGAACAGACGCAAAATACCGTTGGTCGAAACCGTCAGCAACCAAACAAGCGGGGCAAAGATAATCGAAACGACCCGAAGCATACCCGCCATGGCAAAGGCCATTTTTTCCGCTTTTCGCATGGCAATTCGTTTGGGAATCAATTCACCGAAAACAATATTGAAATACGCTAAAATAAATGTAATGAGAATCACACAGATCGTATGAAGCGTTGTATAATCTATTTTCAATCCGGCATGGATCAAACTATCCGTCAACGGTCTGGCAAAATTTTCCGCCGCAAACGCACTACCGAGTAATCCCGCCAGTGTAATTGCTACCTGAATGGTCGAAAGAAACTTCGCCGGTTTGGAAATCAACGTTGAAAGTTTGCGTGCCCTTTTATTTCCTTCTTCCGCCAATTTGTTTACCTTTGTCTCATTGGTCTGAATGACCGCAATTTCGGCACTGGCAAAAACAGCATTTAAAAAAATCAAAACTACCTGTAAAATAATCGAACCTATCATAGACTCCATATCAAATTTTTTTCTTTTTTTCCTCTTCTTTTTTAAAATTTGCATCCGATGCTTTTCGATATAAAAAAAGCACCCATGTGGTGCTTTCTAAAAAACATCGTTTATTCTCTATCTTTTTATAGCATAAATCCAACAATAGATCGGATGACAGACTCCACCACATATGCTGCTTTATTATATGCGATTCTGCCATATAAGTCAAGGGCTTTTTACAAAATACTTTATTTTTTCGGTTTAAAAATCAACGCGATTACAACCGACAGCAAAATCGTAAACGCGATTCCGGAAGATGTCTTATCGTAAAGACCCGTAAAAATACCGATGAATCCATCCTGCTCAGCCGCGGCTAGAGCCGCATGGACCAATGAGTGACCGAAACTGGTAATCGGCAACAACGCACCGGCTCCGGCTAAACGAATCAAGCGATCATAAAAATCATAAAAATCCAGTAGGGTTCCCAAACAGACAAACAAAACCGTCATATGGCCGACTGTCAACTTCGAAAAATCTTTAATCAGTTGTGCCAGTGCGCAAATGGCACCGCCGATTAAAAAAGCGTAAAAATAAATCATTCCGTTATCCTCAATTCAACCGCATGGGCAATACACGGAATGGAATTTTTTTGATTGATCATCGTCGGATTCATCAAAGCGCCGGTTGCGCAAAGTAACACGCGCTTAAAAGCCCCTTCTGTCATTTTTTTGCGCACATACGATAAAAGAACAGCCGCCGAGGTTCCAGGTCCGCTGCCTCCGGCCAAAACATCTTGACGATCAATATCGTATAACATCAATCCGCAATCGTGGTAATTACAAACCGGTCCAAATTCTTTTTCCAGTTCCTGTTGAACCAGTTTGGAACCGAATCGCGATAAATCGCCCGTTAGCACCAAATCGTAATCAGCCGGTGTGGTTGCAGTCGTTTTAAAATGTTCCAACAAAGTTTCCAAAGCAGCCGGCATCATGGCTCGGCCATAATCCATCGAATCGGTAAACCCGACATCCACCACCTTGCCGACGGTTACCGAAGAAAGGCGAATCGCACTTTTCTCGTGCGATAAAAAACAAGCCGCTCCGATGGTCGCCGTAAATGTCTGTGTATCTTCTTTCGCACCGCCGTATTCCACCGGGTTTCTAAATTGTCTTTCCGCAGACTGATTGTGACTGGATGTAAAAACCAAGACCCGACGGACTGAAGATTGGCTCAAAGAAAGCCCTGCCGTAATCAGTCCCAGCGCGATCGTCGAACAAGCCGAATAAATACCGATTAAAGAAATCGGAAGTTTACGCAACGTATAACTGGTCGTTGCCAACTGATTGGAAAGTTCGCCGCCGATTGCCAAATCGATTTGGTCACAGGTACATTCGGTCTTTTCAAACAGCATATCCATGGCTTTGGATAAAAGATCGATTTCGCTGTTTTCAAAACAGCAATCCTTGCACTCATCAACGGAATCAAAATACGCTTTTAAAGGCCCCGATCCCTCCAACTGACCGGCAACGACAACGGCATCCTCCAAATAAATATCGTCAAACGTTAAATTCATCCGAACAGCCCTCCGATCCAGCGCACTGCGCTGACCAATAAAGCCGCAACCGTTCCTAAAACCAACACACTGCCGGCCAATTTCAAGCAATTGGCACCGATACCTAAAACGATCCCTTCCTTATGGTATTCCATTGCCGAACAAACTGCGGCATTGGCGAAGCCCGTAATCGGAATAGCCAGTCCGCATTTGGCAACTTGTCCCAACTCGTCGTAAATTCCAAGAGCCGTTAAAAAACCGGATAAAAAAATCATGCTCATAGACATATAGATTCCGGCTAAAGTTTCTTCTTGATGCAAAATATTTTTATAAAAGTCCAAAAACAACTGACCGATGATACAGACAATACCCCCAAAGAAAAAAGCCTGTAAAAAATGAAACGTCATGGACGTATAGTCGTATTTCGGTTTGATGATTTTCTGATAATATTCTCGTTCTTTTTGCATTCTATCACCCAACAATAGCATGCCTTAAAAGAGTACGTTTTATTCACTGCCTACCATTTTTTCTCAATGTGTAACTTCGTCCCTTCGTGTACACGGCTTTCGACAGTCAGCACATCGCAAAACATTTCCATGATCGTAAAACCAAGTCCGCTTCTTTCTTCATCGGCTTTGGTTGAAAAAAGCGGTTCCCTTGCTTGTTCGATATCCTCAATACCGATGCCTTCATCGACGATATCCATCGCTACTTTTTCATCATCCACAACGATTTTCATTTGAATTCTGCCGTTTTCCTGATTTTGATACCCATGCACGATGCAATTGGTAATCGCCTCCGAAATCACCGTTTTGAGTTCATTTAAAAACGTAATCGTCGGATTGTGATCGACAATCATGACACCGACCATATTCCGAATGACCGAAATATTGATTCTTTTGGAAATAAAATTCAATTCAATTTCGTTATACATACGCTTTTCCTCCTAAAGAAATGAGTACGGATTCTTCCGTATCCCTTATTTTGCAAATCTTAGCCAAACCGGAGACGTAGATGATCCGTTCAATCTTCGCATGAAGATTGCTGATCGTAATATCGCCACCTGTTTTTTTCAACTGATGATAACGACCGATGATAAATCCGATTCCGGAAGAATCCAAAAAATTCAAATCTTTGACGTTGATTACCAAATGAACGATGGAATAATCGCTGATATATTTTGAAATGCGCATTCTTAAATCGCTGACGGACAAATCATCCAGTTCCCCTTTTAACCGTAATATCAAGACATCTTTTTTGACATACACCCCTACATTCAGTCCCATTTTTTCATCACCGAATGTATTATAAAATAAAAAGAAAAAACTGCCTATTCATTCGACAAAAATAGAAAAAACATTCAACTTTCCCAATACGACAAAATAGGCATAAGCACTTGACTTATGCCGATTGTTTCGTATATTTGGAAACGATATTGCGAGCCACCCAAACCCCGTTTGCGCCGGCCTGTGCCAACCCTCTGGTGATTCCGGCCCCGTCCCCACCAACGTAAAGACCTTCGATCTTGGTTTCAAAATAATGATTGGTTACCGGGCGAGCCGAATAAAATTTCGCTTCCACCCCGTAAAAGAGCGTATGTTCATTGGCAATTCCCGGTGTCACATGATCCAGTGCCTCAATCATTTCAATAATCGATTTCATCGTATTATAAGGAAGAACCAGTCCCAGATCACCCGGTACCGCTTCTTTCAGCGTCGGTTTGACAAATCCCTCATCAAGCCGCTTTTGGGTTGTTCTGCGTCCTTTGCAAATATCCCCATAGCGCTGAACAATCACGCTTCCGCAACTCAATTGATTGGCCAAACGAGATACTTCGTGGGCATATTCGTTGGGCTTGTCAAACGGTTCGGAGAATTTATGCGACACCAACAAGGCGAAATTCGTGTTATGCGATCCCATTTTCGGATCCGCATACGCATGACCGTTGGCTAAAATCGTTCCGCTGTGGTTTTCAACCACCACATGACCGGACGGATTGGAACAAAAGGTCCGAACTTCCGTGCCGACCGAGGCCCGGTAAATAAATTTTCCTTCATATAAATTTTGATTGATTTCTTCCATCACAACATCGTTGGTTTCAACCCGAACACCGATATCGACTTGATTGTGGGTTAAGGCAATATGATGGGCCTCGCATAACGATTGCAACCAGGTGGACCCGTCTCGTCCAACAGCCAAAAAAACCTGATTGCAAAAAACGGTTTCTTCTTTGATTTTGATTCCGCAAACTTTTTCGTTTTCAATGATGACATCCGTCACTTCCGTTTCGTAACGCATATCAATCCACTGACTCAAATCATCGAAAATTTTTGCCATGATCGCCAAATTGTTTTCCGTTCCCAGATGCCGAACCTGTGCCCGCAACAATTTCAAACCAACGGCATAGCCACGCCGTTCGATTTCCCTTACTTTTTCGGTTGTCGGATCGGTTATTTTTGTCGGGGCTCCGTATTTTAAGTTGATTGAATCCACATATCGGATCAGATCCTCCACAATCTTCGGATCCAAATAATCGGTCATCCATCCGCCGAACTCGGAAGTAATGTTGAATTTTCCATCCGAATAAGCCCCGGCTCCGCCGAATCCGTTGGTAATGGAACAAGCCGGATGACAACCGGAATGACCGAATTTATCCATCGGACACTTCGAAAGGGTGTGATTGAGAACCGGACAGCGTCTATGATAGATATCGTGTCCTTTATCAATCAATAAAACCTTTAACTTTGGATTTTGTTCGTGCAATTCGTAAGCCGCAAACAAACCGGCCGGACCGGCTCCGACAATAACGACATCATATTTCATTTTGTAACTCCTTTTTCGTTTGACTCACAACCATTTTTTACAATTTATTGTATCATATTTTCTTTTTAAAGAAAAGCGTTCTTTCTACTTTCAAAACCTCTTGCTGGATTTTTTTGAAAAAAGATGGTATAATAATATTAAATAAGCGGGATAAGGAGTTGAGGTTTTATGTATTGGATCGGCGATATCGTCGTTCATAGCGGACACGGCGTCTGTCGGATTACCGACAAAAAAACGAATCCGGAGATGAACAAAGATTTTTTTCAATTGAAAACAGTTTCCAATCAACTGACCATCATGATTCCGGAAGATAAAGTGGATGAGTTTTTAAGACCTGTCAGTTCCAAAGATTTTTTTCTGCAAAATCTCGATTTGACCAAAGGAAAAGCGATTAACTATTCCAAAGACAATAAAGAACGACGAAATCAATTTCAAACGCTTCTTTCTTCCAATCGCCTGCAAGATACGCTTTTATTGCTTAAATCGCTTTACAGCTTAGCGGACGAAAAGAAAAAAGAACGAAAGATGTTGGGTTCGTTCGATTCGCAGTTTTTTCAGCAAGCCTTAAAAAAAGCGTCGGAAGAACTCATGTTTTCAATGAACCTTTCCAAAACCGAAGCGTTGGAATTGCTTGAAAAAACCCTTAAAATCCAACCCGTATATCAGTACAGCAAGTAGGTGAGCAGATGGATGCTAAAAACATTATTTTAAAATCACACTTCGACCAACAAAATATCTATTGTAAATTATATGAAACCGACTCCCCAAAAGCCATTGTCCAAATCATTCACGGTATGAAAGAACACCAAAGTCGGTATGCCGATTTTGCCAAAACACTCAATCAAGCCGGGTTTATCGTTATGACATCGGATTTACGGGGGCATGGAGAAAATACCGATCCGACTCTTTACGGCTATTTCGGCGAAAAAAAACCGCACCAAGCCTTACTAGCCGATCAGCAAACCATTACGGCCTATTTAAACGAGGCGTACCCCACCTTAAAAATCAATCTTTTTGCTCATTCAATGGGAACGATCATTGCCAGAAACTTAATTCAAAACAACGCCGCTTCCTACGAACGAGTTCTTTTATCCGGTGTACCGGCTTATCAATGGGCGGCTCATTTGGGATTGTTTGTCGCAGACATCATCGCCTTCTTCAAATCCAATCGTTATGTTTCACCCTTATTAGAACATCTGACACTGCATCCTTTTGAAAAAGCGATCAAAGATAAAAAGACTGCCAATGATTGGCTTTCCTACAATGAAGAAAACGTCAAAGCCTACTACAATGATCCTTATTGCGGCATTCCTTTTACCGTTTCGGCCTATAAAGCACTCTTCCGACTGAACATCAACATGCATAAAAAAAGACGCTATCGTGTTTTGGATCCGTCGTTACCGATTTTATTGTTGGCGGGTAAAGAAGATCCTTGCACACTCGGTACCAAAGGGCTGAAATCATCCATGAACGTTTTAATCAAAGCCGGATACCAGAATGTACATATTCGCGTATACGATCGAATGCGACATGAAATTTTAAATGAAGAAAAAAAGAAAGAAGTCATAAAAGACATTCTTTCTTTCTTAAACTAGAGCTTCTTTGTAAGCTCTTTTTTTACCACAACAAAGCGGTAAACGAAAGACCGGTTACACCGTTTGGATTGCCGTCTTCTTCTTCTAATTCGAAGCAAGGCATCACACCGTCCAAATCAAGGCCGGTTACACCATTCGGATTACCGTCTTCTTCTTCCAATTCGAAACAAGGCATCACATCGTCTACCGACAGACCCGTTACTCCGTTTGGATTACCATCCTCTTCTTCCAGTTCGAAGCATGGTTTTACTTCATCACCGTTATTTGCAGCAAGTCCGCCGGCAAAAACCGATAATAAAAGCACTAAGATATAAGAAAATATATGTTTCATTTTCTTCCCTCCTTTCTCGATTTCCGAAAGAAATTCTAACAAAGGAGGAAAAGATTGTCAAATTTTGTCGCTCAAGTTTTTTGATTGATTTAAGGTGTTTTTATCAAAAATAGTTTAAAACAAGCATTTTTTTAAACGTTTTATTCAAAATAAATTAAAATTATTCTTCTTTAATCAATTTTAAAATGATCGGAAAAAATACATTGATCTGAAACCCATTGACATGCTTAAAAAAATTTTTATTGCCATGGAAAAGATATTGATTGAGTTGCGTAAAACATTCCCTTTCTTTTTCCGTCAATTCATCCATATGCACTTCTTTGTTAAAATAATTCATATACGTTTTCGGATCCATCTTGTATTTAGCCGAAAGAACGATACACGCTTCCGTCATTTTGATCTTTTGCGTCAAATCGATGTATTTAAAGATTTCACCGTACTTTTTCATCGCCAAAAGGCTTAAAAGAAGGTAGCGCAACGTCGTTTTAAATTCATAGGTAAAATCTTTGATGGTACTTAACGACCAATATTGGCGCTGAGCCATTTCAAAACATTCTTCGTATTTTCCAAGACCGCAATAATTGGAGATGATCGTAATATTGATATAAGCGATTCGTTTAACGTTTTCTTCGGCATGAAAAATCGCTTTGGCCCGATTGCAAAAATAAAGACTTTCGATATATTCGCCTTTGATAAATTTTCTACTTGCCAAAACATAATACGATAAGCCGTGATCGTCGTATTCTTTTCCGGATACTTCCCTTGTCAATATCGGTTCATAACTCAAATAAAGCAAATTGTACATTTTCATGATTTCCTGATTAAAAAAAGAAACATAGGAAGACACTTCCTGATACAATTTTGAATAGCGACAGTGCAAGGCATTGATATCTTGATTGACCGCATTGAGCATAAACAAATAGGTCAACTTCAAAATCGGATGAAGTAGGGTCTTTTTCGTCAATAACAATTCCGCTTCTTTTAAATCTTCTTCATAAGTATCGAAATTCTTATACACGACATTGGTATAAATCCGGTTGATAAAACTTTCCGCATGGTTGATCATTTCCAATGTCAACGATTCGAAACCAAAACATTTTTCCAATTGCTCCAAAATGGCTTCGCCGATTTTCTGTTCTACTTTTCTTGCCCGCCGATACGAAGAGGGGCTGATTCCGTTTCGTTCTAAAAAATCATCTTTGACATAGTTGTTTATTTTAATCAAATAGTCAAAATAAAGAAAATACTGTTTGCTTCCTTTATACTCTTTCAAATCGATAATTTTCTGCATTGTTCGACCTCCGTTACGCCAATATCATAACATATTCCCATCTTTTTTTCAATTTTTTTATTCATTTTAAAGAAAAAATAAAAAGCACTATCGTTTGTAGTGCTTTTTTGTGCTTATTCGTCGATTTTTCGTTGTTCTTCAATTTCTTCGTCGGTCGCATCCGCCACTTCCACTTTAACGCGGTGGATCCGGCGGCCCACAACTTCCGTGATGGTAAAGGTCAACGTTTTCGCATAATCCTCGTAACTTTCCGAAACTTCGTCTTGCATCGTATAACAAGCAACGTATTTCATTTGAAAGCCTTCTTCCGGAATACTCTCGCATTTTTCAAACAGCCATCCGGACAGTTTATTGGGAATGTCTTCCGGAACATCACCGATATTGAGCCGTTCGAACAAATCTTCTACGTACATATCGGCATCGATTAAATAACTGCCGTCTTCTTCCTGTTCGAAAAACAAATCGTTTTGACCGGCAACATCATGTTCATCGTAAATCTCACCGACCAATTCTTCCAATGCGTCTTCCATGGTTACCAATCCCAAAACATCCCCGTATTCGCCGCTGACAATCGCCAAATGCGTTTTTGCTTCCTGGAATTCGGTAATTAAATCATCGACTTTCATTTGACCGGAAACAAACTTAACCGGTCGAATCAACCGTTTCCAAGACATGCGGCTGTTTTTAAGCAAAGAAGGATAAAAATCTCTTTCGTACAAAATACCCACGATATGATCTCTATCGCCTTTATAAACCGGTATTCTGGAATAAGGATTTCCCAAAACAAACTGTTTGACTTCATCCAATGACGAATTGTAATCCAGTGCCACCATTTCGATTCTCGGAACCATAATATCTTCGACCAGACGATCTTTCAAATCAAAGACTTTTTGAATCAAAACCGCTTCATTGTGCTCGATTTCGCCTTTTTGTTCCATATCATCGATAATGATAGCCAATTCTTCTTCATTCATTTTCTGAGTTTCGGCGTTTTTATTTCTGGTAACCAGCCACTGCAATCCTTTGAAAAACATGACAAACGGCCAAAAAAGAATGGATAGTCCGTAAACGATGTAAGAAACACGAATTGCGATTTTTTCCGGATTGTTTTTGGCAATGGTCTTCGGCAAAATCTCACCGAAAATCAACAATGTAACCGTAACGATCAAGGTAGATGCCAAATCCAACCACTGGTTGAAAATCACCAGTTTGGCAAAAAAACCAACGGCAACCGTCGATAAACCGGTATTGACAATGTTATTGCCGATTAAAAGGCAAGTGACGGTTTTTTCGAAGTTGTCCGCCAATTCCAATGCTTTTTTCGCACCAGTTTTTCGGTCTTCGACCGCCGCCCGTAATTTAACGACACTAGAACTGGAATAAGCGGTTTCGCTCATCGAGAAAAATGCCGATAATAAAATAAAGAAAATCATTAAAATGAAGATCGGTAAATCAAAAGATGCCCCTTCAACTGCTAAAAAAAACGACCTTTGTATGTCCAATGTTCTTTCACACTCCTAAATTTTTAAAAGCTACGCCCGACTGGAATATTTACCGGTTTCCGTCGAAACAATGATGCTTTCGCCTTCTTCGATAAACATCGGTACTTTTACGAGCAATCCCGTTTCAACATATGCATCTTTTAATGCATTGGTTTTGGTATCCCCGCGAACCGCCGGATCGCATTTGGTCACTTTCAGCGTGACTTTATCCGGTAAATTGACTCCCAAAATCTCTTCTCCGAATTTTTCGATTGACACCGTCATATTTTCCACTAAAAATTGTTTTTCGTATTCCACCAACGCATGAGGAATTTCGATTTGCTCATACGTTTCATTATCCATGAATACAAGTGCGTCGCCGGAATCATATAAATACTGCATCGCCACTTTGTCGATAATCGCTCTTTCCACTTTTTCAGCCGCATTGAATGTAACATCTACGACCGCTCCGGAACGTAAGTCGCGCAGTTTTGTCCGTACAAAGGCACCGCCTTTCCCCGGTTTAACATGCATGAATTCCAAAATTTTATACATATGTCCGTCGTATAAAATCGTCATTCCGTTTTTAAAATCATTACTCGAAACCATAAATAACTCCTTTTTCTTTCGTATCGTTTTGATTATATCATATTATTTTAAGTTTTTCAAATACTCAATTGCATCCAAATAACTTTGATGTTTTTTACCGCTGAAACAAATCTCGCACAAATCCCGAATGTAATTGATTTTGCGGAAACCTTCACGCTCATCGACACTAGATAAATGCACTTCTATTTTGTGCCCTTCAAACAGTTCAAGCGCATCCCGTAAGGCCACACTGGTATGCGTAAACGCCGCCGGATTCAAAATAATCGCATAAAAATCGAGACTTTGCTGAATTTTTTCAACTAAGTCGCCTTCATGATTGCTTTGATAAAACGAAACCTCGAATCCTTCCGCCTGCGTTTGAATCAAATGATTGATTTGTTCAAGCGATAAACTCCCGTAATAGTTTTTGGGTCTTTTTCCAAGCATATTGAGATTCGGTCCGTTTAAAACCAATATCTTTTTCATCTTTGATCTCCTAATCGTTTCATGATCTGTTCTATACTTTTTTCCAAATCGGCGTTTTCAATCTGAAAAGTCGCAAAATTCTCATACCGGTCTTTTCGTTCCAGCAACAGTTGGTCGATCGTTTTTGTTTTTAAAAGCGGTCTGGGATAGGATGCTTGCAGTCGTTTGGTTAAAACATCTAAGGCAACAGTTAGATAAATGACGATCCCTTGCATCCATTTTTTATTTTCTTCGGTCGTTACAATCCCGCCCCCGCAGGCAATCACGACATTGTCCATTTCTTTTAAATCTTTTAACACATTGGTTTCAAGCGCTCGAAAATACGCTTCGCCGTAATGATCAAACAGCTCGTCGATAAACAACATTGCCTGTTGTTCGATCCATTCATCCATATCGATGAAACGGTATCCCAACCGAAAAGCAAGTTCTTTTCCGAGCGTTGTTTTACCGCTGCCGGGTAATCCGATCAGATAAATTCTCATTTTGATTTCATCCATTCTTCTATATCTTTTTCGATCCGTTGTAAAGTAAGTGCCGTATTGTTCGGACAAACCTCATAAAAATGGGTCGTCATCTGATTTTTAAACCAAGTTTCCTGACGTTTGGCCAAATGTCTGGTATTTTTCTTGATTTCTTCAACCGCCGAAAGAAGACTGATTTCGCCTTTGAAATACGGATACAATTCTTGATAGCCGATGGCTTTGGGATAAATCTGTTTTTGATACAAACCGAAAACTTCTTCTATCAACCCATCTGATATCATTTGATCGACCCTCTGATTGATTCGTTCGTACAATGCGGAACGTTCCATTGACAAATAAACAATAAAATAATCGTATAAGGCTTCGTCTTTTCGCTTAAAAGAATGGATCGATCGACCGCTGGTCTTAAGAACTTCGAGGGCCCTTAAGATGCGTTTGCGGTTATTGGGATGGATTTTATCCTTAGACAGATCGGGATCTTCTTTCAACAACAGATCATACAGTTCTTGGTTGGATAACGTTTGATAAGCCGCATCAAAGTTCGCATCGCGTTTTTGGGCCGTAAATTCATAGTTGAACAAAGCGGCTTGAATGTATAATCCGGTCCCACCGCAAATCAAACTAATCGGCAACCGGTCCAGCCATTTTCTGGCTTCTTTTTGAAAATCGGCCACACTGTATTGCTCAATCGGATCCAGTACATCAATCAAATGATGCACGACTTCGTTTTGTTCTTCTTTGGTCGGTTTTGCCGAACCGATATCCAACCCTCTGTAAACGGCAACCGAATCCCCACTGATAATTTCCAACTGGTATTTTTTGGCCAGTTCGATGGCGATTTTGGTTTTACCGACTGCCGTAGGGCCCACCACCACAATCACTTTATGTTTCATTTTTGGATCCTTTCAAACATTTTTTCCAGTTCGGTCGGACTGAGGCGGATCATGGTCGGACGCCCGTGCGGACAGGTAAACGGATTGTCACATCGTTTTAATTGCTCAATCAGTGCCTCAATTTCCGCCCGGCTTAATGCATGATTGGCTTTGATCGATCCTTTGCAAGCGATCTGTTTGGCAATCGCATCCCTGAAAAAACGCACCTCAAACTGTCTGTTTTCAAGAAACATCAACAACAGATCGTGTACCAAACCTTCTGCCTGATCGACCTTGGCCCATAAAGGAAGTGCCCGAATCGTAAAGTCCTGTTTGGAAAGCGGTTCTAAAACGAACCCGGCCGATTGAAATTGCGCCAAATGATTTTCCACCTCCAGCGCTTCGCTTTTCGTAAACGAAACGACAAGCGGAACTAGTAATTCGCTCACCGGTTGAGAAGAATCACAAAGCAGCGTCAAAACTTTTTCGTAATTGATTCGTTCGGCCGCCGCATGCTGATCCATTAAAACAAGTCCTTCTTTATTTTGAAAAATCAAATACGTTCCAAATGCCTGACCGACATAATCCAGTTCCGGAAAAAAAGCAGGCGAAAGCGGTGGTTCTTTCGGTACAAAATCCAAAGAGATCGTTTCTTTTTGTTCCGATAAATCCACCCGTTGCTCACTGGATGCCATCCCCCGATACGGTTGCGGTTGTTCGTTTGCGGTCGGAAAATTAAAAATAGACGGTTGCACGTAGGCTTTTTCCACTTCTACCGTTCGGTCAAAGACCAAAGAACTGCTTTCAAGCATCTGTCGAATTTCCTTCGTTAAACGCAGACAGATCTTTTCTTCATTGGAAAGTTTGATCTGCATTTTACTGGGATGGACATTGACATCGACCAATAACGGATCGATGGTAAAATAAAGAACGCAAATCGGGTATTTTCCAATGGGAAGCATCGTATCGTACCCTTGCAAAACCGCTTTGGTCATTGCCTGATTTTTAACAAACCGTCCGTTGACGAAAAAAGTCATTTCCAGTTTATTCGAACGATAAATACTCGGTTTGACCAAAACCAATTTTGCCTCGTATCCATCGCTTACATACTCTTTGATCAGTAAATTTTTTGCTACATCCAATCCGTAAATTTCTCCCATCAATCGATCCATTCGATTAGAAGAGGAAGTTACCAAACATCTTTTTTGATCATTGTAAAGTTCAAACCGAACGGCCGGATAAGACAGTGCCAACCGATCTAAAAGATAAGAAATCGCCGCAAATTCGTTTTTAGCCGGCTTTAAATACTTTAAGCGTGCCGGTGTATTGAAAAAAAGGTTTTGAACCGTTACCGTCGTCCCGCGGTTGGAAGCAATCGGCCCCTCGCTTTGTTTGACTCCGGCTTCAACCGTTACCTGATACCCGCCGATTCCGTCCGTACCGGATACGATCTGCATTTTGGATACGGCTGCAATGGAGGCAATCGCTTCTCCGCGAAATCCTAAAGAAAGAATACGAAACAGATCGTATTCCGTTTTGATTTTGGAAGTCGCATGCGGTAAAAAGGCCATTTTGACATCTTCTTCATCCATGCCTTCTCCGTCATCGATGATTTTAATCTCCTTTAATCCGCCCTCTTGCAAAAAAATTTTAATCGTCGTCGCGTTGGCATCCAGTGCGTTTTCAACCAATTCTTTAACCACACTGGCCGGTTTTTCAACAACCTCTCCGGCAGCGATCATATTGGCAAGGTGCGGATTCATTTTTGCGATTTTTCCCATTTTAAGACATCTCCTTCAATTCATAAAGAAAATTCAATGCCTCCAGCGGTGTCATTCGATTGACATCCAATTCATCCAAGCGCGCTTTGATTTTTTCGGCTTGGCTTTCTTCTTTTTCAGCCGATTGCGCCTCATATGCATCGAAATTAAATAAATCCAGTGCGATTTCTTTCTTCGCATTGGAATCTTTTTCCAGCAATTCCAAAATTGCTTTACTGCGGGCAAGGATTGATTTAGGCAGTCCGGCCAAAGAAGCTACATTGATTCCGTAACTTTTATCGGTTGGTCCGTCTAAAACTTTATGTAAAAAAGCAACTCCCGCATCGGTTTCCTTAGCTTCGACATGGACGTTTTTAAGTCGTTTTAAAGTTTTTTCCAGCACCGTCAATTCGTGATAGTGGGTCGAAAACAAGGTGACACAACCGATTTTTTCGTGAATGTATTCCAAAATCGCCTGTGCTAAAGCCATCCCATCGAAAGTAGCGGTTCCTCTGCCGATTTCATCCAACAGCACCAGACTGTTTTTCGTTGCGTTGGCAAGCGCATAATTGGCCTCCATCATTTCCACCATGAACGTCGACTGACCGGATACCAAATCATCCGATGCGCCGATTCTGGTGAAAATCGCATCGAAAATCATCAAATCCGCAACTTTAGCCGGGACAAACGATCCGATCTGCGCCAAAAGCACAATCGTCGCCAACATCCGCATATAAGTGGATTTTCCCGCCATATTCGGCCCTGTAATCAACATCATATTGTACGTATTGATCGTCACGTCATTCGCAATGTAGGCGGAATTCAGTAACGTTTCCAACACCGGATGCCGACCATCGACAATCGTTACGGTCCGGTTCGAATTAAAAGTCGGACGAACGTAATTGTATTGAACAGCCACTTCGGATAATGAAATAAAACAATCGATCGTTGACAGCAAATCCGCCAATTTTTGCAAAGAAACGATGCATTCCTGACAACGTTTCCGAAGGGATAAAAACAAGTCGTATTCCAAATTGACGATTTGATCGTTGGCATGAAGAACAATATCTTCGTATTCTTTCAATTCTTTGGTAATAAACCGTTCCGAATTGGCAAGTGTCGAACGCCGTTCATAGTCGCAATCAGCCGGTAAAGAGGCAATGGCTCCTTTGGAAACTTCGATGTAATATCCTGTAACCCGATTATAGCCGACTTTCATCGTCTTAATCCCGGTCTTTTCCTTTTGCTCTTTTTCGTAAGCGATGATCCAATCCTTGCTGTTTTTGCAAATGGATCGAATTTCATCCAATTTTGAGTCAAATCCGTCTTTGATCATCCCGCCTTCTTTCAGCGACAGCGGCGGCTGATCGACCAATGCCTGTTCCAATACGCGGTATAAATCCGCATGATCGTCCATGCAGGCGGCTACTTCCTTGCCTCGACAAGAAAGACCGGCAACCAACTGTTTGATTTGCGGAATATGCTGAAGTGACCTTCTAAGCCAAACCAAATCTTTGGCATTGGCACTGTTCGAAACAATTCGGCCGATGATCCGTTCCAAATCGTAAACATCTTTAAAATACAGTTTGATTTCCTGTTTTTCCAAAAAATGGTCGTTTAAATCCTGAACAAAATCCAACCGAGCATTGATCTTTTCCGCATCAACCAACGGTTTATCCAACCACTGCCTAAGCATTCTTGAACCCATTGCCGTTTCACAATGGTCCAAATGCCACAACAGCGTTCCCGATTTCCGGTTGAAACGGACAGTTTCCGTAATTTCTAAATTTCGTTTCGTAACCGCATCCAGTTTCAAATAGGAAGTCCCGATGAAGGTCTTGACTTTTTTAAAATGAAGCGGCAGTTGTTTTTTGGTTTCAATATAATACTGAATCAATGCACCGATCGCCGGATAATAAATAGAATCGATTCCTTCGGCAAGACTTAAAAATTGTTCCGGCAACGTTTTTTTTTCCACTTTCGATAAGACGATCCCGTTCTTTTTTGCCCAGTCGTTTAAACGGAGCAATCGATCAATGGACGATAAAACAATTTCGCGAATCCGAAGTGCCGAAATTTCATTGAGTAAAAGGTCTTCCGATTGAAAAAGATTTAAAAAAATTTCACCCGTCGATAAATCGCCGTAACACAGACCGTAAGCTTTTTTCAAAGAAATCACAGAAGCGATATAATTGTTTTCTTTATCGTTTAAACCGGAATCAATCGTTCCGGGTGTAATAATTTTGATGACACCGCGACGGACGATTCCTTTGGCGTTTTTAGGATCTTCGATTTGTTCGACGATCGCCACTTTATAGCCTCTTGCAATCAAGCGCTCGGCATACGGTTCATACGCATGAAACGGTACACCGCACATCGGTACCCGTTCTTCGACACCGGCATCTTTTCCCGTTAAAGCCAATTCCAATTCTTTCGATCCCGTAACGGCATCTTCAAAAAACATTTCATAAAAATCCCCTACCCGATAAAACAAAATCGTATCCGGATAATTTTTTTTGATTTCCAAATACTGCTGCATCATCGGTGTATACGTTAATTCCTTCATTCCTTCACCAACTTATCCGAAATACTTAATCAAATAAAAAACAACCAACAGCACCAAAACAATTAAAACAATCGTTAAAAGCGGGAATAACCACGTCTTTTTCTTGGCCAACAGTTTTTTATTTCGAAAATACGGGTTTGAAACGAAAGAATCGACCTGTGCATGAACACCTTCTTCGTTTGAATCCGGTAAAGCCGTTAATGCTTCTTCAATCTTATCTTGTTTTTGTTCGTTTGACTCCAAAGCCACAACTTCACTTTGTACCACGGTTATAGGTTCTTGTTGCCACTTTTCTTCCGAGTTTTTTGTTTCTTGATTCTCTTTCGAATCCATCACTTCCTCAACAGAAGAAGTTTCTTCTTCAGAGTCAACTTTGTTTGATTCATCGGTTTCGCTTCCGGTTTCTTCCGGTAAAGCGATTTCTTCATCATCAACTTTGTTTGATTCATCGGTTTCGCTTCCGGTTTCTTCTGATAAAGCGATTTCTTCAGCATCAACTTTGTTTGATTCATCGACTTCGCTTTCGGTTTCTTCTGATAAAGCAATTTCTTCAGCATCAACTTTGTTTGATTCATCGGCTTCGCTTTCGGTTTCTTCTGATAAAGCGATTTCTTCAGCATCAACTTTGTTTGATTCATCGGCTTCGCTTTCGGTTTCTTCTGATAAAGCGGTTTCGTTTGACGCTTCTGTAATTTCTTCTGCCGGCTCATTTCCTGAAACGAAATCAACGGAATCGGTTTCAGGTTGCATATTTTCTTCGTAATGAATGATTGGTTGGGGTTCCCCGCGACCAAACGGCGCTATTTTCTGTAAATCGACTTCAAATACAAGCGGTGTAATGTCATCGGTCCATAACGAAAAAGGTTTCAGATGATCCATCTGTTGTTGTTTTAAATAGAATAAAAACAATTCCATCAACGCTTCTTTTTTTAACGACGCACAAAGATTCAACTTCTGTTCCATGCAAAAAACATCCAGTTGAGCAACTGTCAGATTGTTCAATTGTTCTTCTGTTGTTTTGGTCCATCTTCTTTTTTGAACAAGCATTTGTTTTATAATTTCCAAGTACGTTTCTTTTTTCAATCGCCGCGGCAACGTTATCCCGTATTTTTCACTCAATTCGTGAATTTCTTCGGCGGAATAAAGCATTTTCAAGGTTGTCGGCAAAGATGAAACCGGTTGACCGTCGAATTCCGCTTCAAAATCCAAAGAAACCGAAGCAATCGCCATACTATAAATTTCAAAACTTTCCATTTCTTGGCTTTCTTCCTGGAGTAAATAAGCAAGTTGTCCGTCCAATAAACCAATCAACGAAGCATTTTCCAAAACCAGTCGCCAAAAACAACGGCGATACTTCAAAAAGTCCCCTTCTTGAGCGATTTTAACAAACAACGTTTGTAAAAGGTATTCAGTATATTGCGAATATTGTTGCAATTTCGTAAAGGCATCTTTTGAAAGTGAAAAAGAGTTTAACGTCTTGATCCGTTCATTTAAAACACTCACCAAAGCCAAACAGTGAATTCTTCTTGGTAACGGCTTTATTTGAGCAAAAAAACTTTTGATCTGCTTTGCGGACAAGGCAGCCAAACGCGTCACCGCTTCTTCGGTTGAAAAAACAGAATCGGCAATAGTCACGCTTTTTTTATCTTGGGAAAAAATCATAAAATCACGCTCCTAAACGGGAAGTCTTTCTATTAATCATATAATAAAATAAGAAAAATTTCAATCGTTTGCGTCAATTCTGTCTTGAAAACAAATGAAAAAAGAAGATCGTTTGATCTTCTTTTTTTTCATTACATGGATTCATGGATTGTCCGATGAATGACATCATCCTGCTGTTCTTTGGTCAACTTGATAAAATTAACTGCATAACCGGATACCCGAATGGTTAATTGCGGATATTTTTCCGGATGTTTTTGCGCATCCAACAAGGTTTCCCGATTGAAAACATTGACATTCAGGTGGTAACCACCATCGGATACGTACGTATCCAGCATTTGAACTAAATTATCGACTCTTTGAGACATACAATCGTTTCCTTTCTATCTTAATCTTCATCTTTTCCAAGAGATGCCGGTGTCACGCTGAACGTATTGGAAATACCGTCTCTTGAATATTCATACGGTAATTTGGCAACCGATTCGAGCGAAGCCAACGCCCCATTGGAATCCCGTCCGTGCATCGGATTGGCACCCGGTGCAAGCGGTTCGCCCGCTTTTCGTCCATCCGGTGTGTTTCCGGTTTTTTTACCGTAAACAACATTGGATGTAATGGTCAAAATCGACATGGTCGGAACAGATTCCCGGTACGTATAATGTTTCTTGATTTTATTCATAAACGTTTTAACCAACCAAACGGCGATTTCATCAGCCCGATCGTCATTATTGCCGTATTTCGGGAAATCTCCTTCGGTTTTAAAATCGGTAATGATCCCAAACTCATTGCGGATCGGCGTTACTTTGGCATATTTGATGGCCGATAAAGAATCGACCGCACAAGACAACCCAGCAATGCCGGTTGCAAAGAAACGACGGACATTCGTATCGTGAAGGGCCATTTCCAATGCTTCATACGAATATTTGTCATGCATATAATGGATCAAGTTCAACGTATTGACATAAAGTTGCGCCAACCATTCCATCATCGTTTCATACTTGTCGATGACTTCTTCGTAGTTTAACGGATCATCGGATGTAATGGATTCGAACTTAGGAGAAACCTGGAACGGTTTTCCTGTTTTTTTGTCCAGCATCAATTCATCGCGACCGCCGTTTAACGCATACAGCAAGCACTTAGCCAAATTCGCGCGAGCCCCGAAGAATTGCATATCTTTGCCGACTCTCATGGACGACACACAACAAGCAATGCAGTAATCGTCCCCCATTTCCGGACGCATCAAATCATCAGATTCATACTGAATGGAGGAAGTCCGAATGGAAAGATCCGCACAGAAACGCTTAAAAGCAAGCGGCAGACGCTTAGACCATAAAACCGTTAAATTGGGTTCCGGAGCCGGTCCTAATGTATCCAGTGTGTGTAAAATTCGGAAGGACGTTTTCGTAACCAAGGTCCGTCCGTCAACCCCCATTCCGCCGATCGATTCGGTTACCCATGTCGGATCGCCCGAAAACAATTCATTGTATTCTTTGATCCGCATGAATTTAACGATTCTGAGTTTCATAACGAAATGATCGATCAGTTCTTGGGCTTCTTCTTCGGTTAATACATGATTTTTGATATCCCGTTCAATATAGATATCCAAGAACGTTGAGTTTCTACCGATGGACATCGCCGCTCCGTTTTGATCCTTGACCGCACCAAGATATCCGAAATAAAGGGCTTGAATCGCTTCTTTGGCCGTTGTAGCCGGTAATGAAATATCAATTCCGTAACTTAACGCCATTTCTTTTAAAGCCTTTAAGGCCTTGATTTGATCGGCGATTTCTTCCCGGTCGCGTACCCGTTCCGGGCGCATTTCACCGGCAATCAAATCTTTGTCCATTTCTTTATGGCGAATCAAATAATCCACCCCGTAAAGGGCTACCCGGCGGTAATCGCCGACAATTCTTCCGCGACCGTACGTATCCGGAAGACCCGTCAAAATATGAGCCGAACGAGCGGCACGCATTTCTTTTGTATACGCATCGTAAACACCGTCATTGTGTGTTTTCCGGTATTTTGTGAAAATCTCCGTAACATGCGGATCAATCGTATAGCCGTACATCTGTAAGGCTTGGGTCGACATTTTAATGCCGCCAAACGGTTGAAGCGCCCGTTTAAACGGAACATCCGTCTGCAAACCGACGATCTTCTCCAATGTTTTATCTAAATAACCCGGTTGATGGCTGGTTAAAGTCGAAATGATTGCCGTATCCGCATCCAACACACCGCCGGCTTCTCTTTCTTTCTTTGACAAATCCAAAACAAGATCCCAAAGTTTTTTGGTATCTTCGGTCGCCTCTGCAAGAAAGGAGGCGTCTCCTTCATAAGGCGTATAATTTTTTTGAATGAAGTCCCGAACATCGACCTCATCGTTGCTCCACTTTCCGAAGGTAAATCCTTCCCAAGCTTTAAACATCAATCTAATCCCTCTTTCTACTACTTTTTATGGCTGTTTGTGCCACGATTTCATTATAACAAAACTTCTAGTAAACAACAAGAGGATAGAACCTTTTTATTAAGAATTTTTCTTAATTAAGATTCATCTTCTTTTTCAACTCGTCGATTTTGGCATTCAACCAAATTTCCAGAATTTCTTCTGGTTGATACCCGCGACATTTGGCAAAAACCGTATCGTTGTAAAGAATCAAAATGGAAGGAACCGCCTCAACTTCCCATTTTTCAAGCAGCGGCATGATTTCTTCCGAAACTTCTATATGACGCAAAACCGCATCCGTTCTTGAATCCATCAACCGGTTTAAAATCGGCAATAACGTCAAGCAGTTGGCACACGATTCTCCGGAAACTTCCACAACCGAGATGCCCGTCCACTCATTTTTGATCTTTTCTTCCGTCCACTTCATGTTTTTTCACCCCCAGTATTTCTTTGGCCAAACGCACCTCTTCTTTACTCGGCGGCAAAACGCCTTTTAACGGATACGTCAATCCCAGTTTTTCGTATTTGACCATTCCCATCGTATGGTAAGGCAAGACCTCTACTTTTTCTACGGTAGGAAGAGTATCGATCCAATCTTTTAATTGTTTCAAATCGTTGGAATCGGTTGTTATTCCCGGCACCAAAACATGACGAATCCACATTTTTTTTCGATGCTCGGCCAAAAAAGAAGCAAAAGCCAAAACCGGCGCATTGGACACACCGGTTAGTCTTTGATGTTTGTCCGGATCGATCTGTTTCATATCCAACAAAACAAGATCGGTATATAAAATCAATTGCAAATACCGTTCGTCACTTGGATCAAACAAAAAACCGGACGTATCCAAAGCCGTATGGATTCCTTCTTTTTTCAATGCTTTAAACAGTTCGATCACAAAATCCAGTTGCAACAACGGTTCGCCTCCGCTGACCGTTACACCGCCTTTATCTCCGAAATACCCACGATACCGCTTGATATCCAAAACCAATTCCGCGACGGTTTTTTCCTTGGCCGAAGCCATATCCCATGTATCCGGATTATGGCAATAAAGACAGCGAAGCGGACATCCTTTTAAAAAAACAACATAGCGAATGCCGGGACCATCCACTGTGCCGAATGTTTCTACCGAATGAATTTTACCGATCATCGGTCCACCTTCGTCTTTCTGATCAATTCATTAAAATCCTCCAAAACGGCATCCGCCATATCGAAGTCTTTCAAAGTCGCACCACAAGCCAATGCATGGCCGCCGCCGCCGTATTTTTTGGCAATATCGACAATCGGGATTTCTCTGCTGCGAAACTCTCCAACTACCGCATTGGTTTTGGGATCTTTGGTGAAATTGCACCAAATCGGAATTTCTTCGATTCCGGCCATCACCGACACCATTCCTCTGGAGATATCAAAAAAGCCGACGTGAAACCGTTCGAAAACATCCAAATCGTTTTTAAGATAAGCCACGCCTTCTTGGGTCGTTTCAAAACGGGATGCAAAATAATTTTTCATTTTTCGTTCAAACAGCGTTTCGGTATACAAATGCCTGTATAAAAAATCCTTATCGGCACCGGCTTTCAACAATTCGGAAGCGACCAAAAAAGTAGTAGCGCTGGTTTCTCCGTATAAAAAGCGACCGCTATCGGTAATGATACCGCCTAATAAAGCCGTGGCCGCTTCCTTTGGGATCGTAAACCCCTGCTCCATCAGCAAGAACGCAATCCACTCCGAAACGGCGATTTTACTCGGATCGCAAAGAACATTGGAAGTAATATCCGATGCATTCTGATGATGATCGATCACATAAATGTCTTTAGCAAGCAAATACCGATCGTCACTGACCATTGCCTTTACGGCTACATCTGTTATGATGGCTAAGGCGCCATCGTATTTGGAATCTTCTATTTCATCCATTGAACCTAAAAAAGCATATCGCGGACTCATATCGCCGACCATGTAGATTTCTTTTTTAGGATACGCGTGCCGAAGAACCAGCGCCAATCCTCTTTGACTTCCAAGTGCGTCTAAATCCGGACGACTGTGGCGATGGATAATGATCGTTTGATATTGTTCGATTGCTTTGAATAAAGCTTTTATCATACTGAAAACAACTCCTCTCGTTTTTTATTTTATCATAAAACGACGAATTTAGTAAATAAAAATCCCCGTATGAACTTCCTTTTAGGAAAAAGCTATCGTATAATGAAAATAAAGAAAAGGAGGGATCGTCATGTTTTTAAAAGTGGAAAAAGCAAAAGATGATTTTTACTTTATCGACTTAGCCGGAAAAGAAGAATTATTGATAGGAAAACAACAAACCATCGACCTTCCCATCGACGGCCTTATTTTATTCTTAAAAAAGAACGGTACTTGGTATTTTAAAAATCAAAGCAACATTGCCGTAAAACGTCCGTTTCGACGCTTTTCCAAACGACACATTTATCCGGTTCTGCTTCAAAAACCGCTTTATATCGCTTCTTTGACGCTCACCTTTATCCCCGTTCTGCCGTTTAAACCGTATGTTACGACCAACGGTATGAAATATACGGTGGATTTGAAACGAAACACTTCTTTTACCATCGGTCGGGCCGAAACGTCGGATTTGGTTTTAAACAATCCGCAAATCGACCGCTACAACACCAGAATCATTTATACCGACAATTGTTGTTACATCGAAGATTTAAACAGTTCCAATGGTCTTGTAATCAATGGAATCAAAACCAAAAGCAAACAGTTAGAAGACGGCGACATCATCGTACTGCCTTCCGTTGCCTTTCAATATTATCAGTATCATTTGATGTGGACCAATCCTTCTTCCGGAAGCAGAATCGATATAAGGCACCTTAACAAAACCGTTTCCGATTCGTGGCGGAAAAAGAAGATCCGGCTTTTAGATGACATCACGTTTACCATCCAAGAAGGGGAATTTATCGCGTTGGTAGGAGGGAGCGGTACCGGAAAAAGCACGCTGCTAGATGCCATTACCGGCAGACGAAAAGCAAGTAGTGGGAGCATTTATTTCGATTACAACGATTATTACCGTTTTTATCAAAGTTTTCAAAAAAACGTCGGTTACGTTCCCCAAAAAGATATCATGCATGACAATTTAACCGTATATAAAACCCTCTACTATTATTCGTTTATCAAAATGAAACATCGCCTAAAAAAGCAAGAACTCAATGCGCTAATTCAAAAAGTTTTAACCGATGTGGCATTGATCGAACAAAAAAATTTAAAAGTCAGCAAACTTTCCGGCGGTCAGAAAAAAAGAGTCAGTATTGCCATGGAATTGATGTCCGATCCGAAAGTTCTGTTTTTAGATGAACCGACCAGCGGACTTTCTCCCGATTTGGATTATGAAATCATGGAACTGCTTGATCGCCTAGCTAAAACCGGCCGAACCGTCGTCGTAGTAACGCATAACATGGAAAACGTCGATCGCTGCGATAAAATCGCCTTTTTGGGTTTAGGCGGAAATCTTTGCTATTTCGGAAGTCCGAAAAAAGCCATGGCATTTTTCAAATCCAAAAAATTCGGACCGATTTTTCATCTTCTTTCTTCGAAAGAAAATACCTTGTTCTATCGGGAAAAATTCAAAAAAACCGAAGAATATAAAAAAATGATCGCCGAACAAAATCAGTATTACAAGGAGGAAAAATCATGCGGTTTACTGCCAAAATAAGGATGAACAATCTCCATTACCGAGCCATGACCAAACGGTATTTTTCCATTATCCTATCCGATAAAGTATCGTTAATTACGCTTTTATTGCAAGCTCCGTTGATGCTGCTGATTATGTATCTGACCTGTTCAAAACAATTTGATTATTACAATGCCATGATGACGCTTTTCATCATCGTCACCGTGGCCATTACCATGGCCATACTGAATTCTTACCGAGAAGTTTGCAAAGAAAGAGAAATCTTAAAACGCGAATACGATTCGGGTTTAGACCGCATCGCCTATATTTTCAGTAAAATGACCGTTCAAAGCGTGATTGCTTTTTTGCAAACTTTATTGATCATTACCGGATTACTTTCGTTTATTGATTTCAATTGGAATCCCGATACCAAAATCTATCAGATTCTTCTGTTTTATCTGGTCATTTTCTTAACTTTTTTAGCAGCCGATGCCTTTGGAATCATGATTTCTGCCGTGTTAAAAAGCAGTGAAAGTGCCGTATTGCCGGTTCTGTTCATCATCATTTCCCAAGTGGTTTTATCGGGAGCATTGATGGATTTACCGGAAAATATCGAGTGGCTCAGTTTCATTACCATCGCCAAATGGTCCTTAGCGGCATTGGGCGGTATTTTCGACATCAAAATGCTTGCTAAAACGTATCCAATTGAAAACGGCATCATCGCACCTCAACCATTAAGACACGTTTACGAAACACCGTTTTCGGCCGGTATCATCGTTTTGGTGGCAATTATCGGTGTATGTATGGTGATTTCCGTTTTAAGTATTTCCAAAAACACCTATCGTCCGTAAAAAAAAGGACTTTCAAAGTCCTTCTTTTTTTCGTTTAAAGTCTCTTTTTTCTTCCACATCAATTCAAGCAAGTAAGTTTTTATAAAGAGCTCTTAAACTATTTTCATAATCTTTTCGGGCAATTCCGATAATAATATTGAGTTCCGACGGTCCTTGAGCCAATAATTTAATATTGATCTTTTCTTTTCCGAGGGTTTGAAAAATCGTTCCGCACAACCCATATTTATGAACCATATTCCGCCCTACTACGGCAATTAAAGCCAAATCATGATCGACTGTCACATCGGCATTCAATTCTTTTTTCAGATCCATGATGATCTCATATTGACATTGTTCGGCCGAATCATCGGAAACCACTACGGAAAACGAATCGATTCCGGACGGCAAATGTTCAACCGAAACGCCGTATTTTTCGAAAATGGACAATGTTTTTCTTAGAAACCCGACTTGATTGGACATATGGGTTTTAAAAATATTAAAGGCCATAAATTCTTTTTTTCCGGCAAGACCGGTAACAATCGTATCTTGATCCTCACATTCGTTTTTAATCAATGTTCCCGGATGTTGAGGATCGTTTGTATTCTTCAAATTGATTGGAATATTCAATTCCTGAACCGGGAAAACCGTTTCTTCATGAAGCACGTTTGCCCCCATATAAGACAATTCCCTTAATTCGGCATACGTAATTTCCCGAATACATTTCGGTTGAAAAATAATTCTGGGATCGGCAGCCAAAATACCTGAAACATCCGTCCAATTTTCATAAAGCGATACTTTCAGACATTTGGATAAAATGGATCCCGTTACATCAGAACCGCCACGACTTAATAGTTTAATACTGCCGTCCGGATACGCTCCGTAAAAACCGGGAACGACCATTGAGCCGTATCGCATGAAAGCCTGTTTTACGGCTTTTTCCGTTTCGCTTTCATCCAGTTTTCCGTCATATCCGAAACGAATAATCTCTTTGGCATCGACAAAAGGATATCCCAAATACGAACTCATCAGTTTGGCAGTAAAGTATTCTCCTCTGGAAACAAGATAGTCCAGGGCGATTCCTTTGTGCAGTTCTTCTGATAAAGAAGAAAGATCTTCTTCAATCGGGTAAGCAATCGCAAGATCCTTTCGAATCGCACAAAAGCGTTCGACGATCATCGTCCAAATTTCTTCATAAGGAACGCTATAGCGCAGATGAGCATGAAGAATATAAAGAAGATCCGTTATTTTCGTATCCTTCGGATCTCTTTTTCCCAAAGCCGAAACAACGACAATTTTTCGTTTGGCATCTGATTCTATAATATTTTTTACCTTTTCAAATTGAGTGGCGCAAGATAAAGAGCTTCCGCCAAATTTTGTCACAACCAGCATTTGCTCCCTCCTATATCTTATCAAGTTCGGCCAGTTTTAAAGCGATTTGCACGGCATTGGCCGCCGCACCTTTTCTTATATTATCGGCCGTACAGTAAAAAACAATTCCGTTATCGACCGATAAATCCTCCCGAATACGCCCGACATAAACCTGATCGGTTCCGTTGGCAACCAACGAGGTCGGATACAAATGTTTTTTTCCGTCATCTAGTAACACAATGTTTTCAAATCGCGATAAAACCTCCGAAACAGAGGCTTTTGACATCTTCTTTTCCGCTTCACAGCAAACGACCACACCATGCGAATTCAAAACAGGAACCCGAATACAAGTCGCACTGACCGGCAAATCGGGATGATGAAGAATTTTTCTTGTTTCATGAACCATTTTCATTTCTTCTTTGGTATAGCCGTTCTCTAAAAAGACATCGATTTCAGGAATACAAGTCTTGCTGATATCATAAGGATAAAATTGCGGTGGAAAGCCGTCACGGGTTCTAAGCAGATCTTCTTTTCCCTTTTGTCCGCTGCCGGAAACAGCCTGATACGTTGAAAAAACAACGCGTTTGAGATGAAAGGCCTCATCCAGTGCCTTTAGTGGCAACATCGCCTGAATCGTTGAACAATTCGGATTGGCGATCAAACGATTGATCGGATAGTCGTTCAAATTGACTTCCGGCACAATCAGCGGTACGGAAGGATCTTCCCGCCAACAGGATGAATTGTCAATGACCAAACACCCTTTCTGAACGGCAATCGGTGCGAACTGTTTGGAAACCGCACTGCCGGCGGAAAAAAGAGCAAGATCTATTCCGTCAAAAGATGACTCTTTTAATTCTTCTACAACATATTCTTTTCCGTTAAACACCATTTTTTTCCCGGCCGAACGACAAGAAGCCAACAAACGAAGTTCCGCAACGGGAAATCGGTATTCTTCCAAAACCCGAACAAAAGTCGTCCCTACCAGTCCGGTAGCACCGACAATCGCAACATTATATTTTTTCATATGATACTCCCTCTACTTTTATCCCTTTACTGATAAGATCCAACCTCCTATATCAAGAAGGTTACCGGGCAAGATTCAATACCTTGCACCACTATTAGTTAATGCGGCAATTTGCAAAGTTGTCTATTACAAAACACTTATTTCAAGCGATTTCCTTTTGAAACAAAACATCTTCCATCGTATAAGAACCGGGTTCTTGCGATAACAAAAACCGAGCGGCTTTTAACGTACCGACGGCAAAAATCTTTTTCGATTGCGCATGATGGGAAAGTTTGATTACTTCATCTTCCCCGCAAAATAAAATTTCATGATCGCCAACAATGGATCCGCCCCGAATCGAGTGTACACCGATTTCGTTCGGTTTTCTCGGAGCATACCCCAATCGGTCGTAGCGTTCTTCAAAGCCCGTTTCATCGACGATGGTTTTTAAAAACATTTTCGCCGTTCCGCTTGGCGCATCAACTTTATAATGATGATGGGCTTCCGTCACCTCAATATCAAAATCATCCTTTAACAGCGGAACGATCTGTTTTAAAAGTCGATTCAACAAAATGACACCCAGTGAAAAGTTGGCACTTCGCAAAACCGGCACCGATTTGGAAAGTTCTTCGATTTGCTCTAATTGCCGATCGGTATAACCGGTCGTCGCAAAAAGAACGGGAATCGAATGCTTAAGCGCATAGGTCCTTATCATCTCCAAATTGTCCGGGTGAGAAAAATCAACGATGATATCAAACGGACAAGGCGCCGCTTCTAACGTCTGATACGGACTTTCTTTGGCAACTACACAAGCCAATTCTTCCTTAGCCATGGAACTGACCAATTTTCCCATGGCACCATAACCGACCACACAAATTTTCATCAATACAACATCTCCTTATTCTCTTGAAGTCGTTGAATCATTTTTCCTTTTAGTGCCGAATCCATCTGAAAAAGCGGCAACCGGTACCCACCGACCGCAAATCCTAAATAATTCATCGCTTCTTTGACCGGAATCGGATTGGTTTCATAGAACAAAGATTCGATTACCGGCAACAACGCAAGTTGTTTTTCGGCGGCTTTCCGGTAGTTTTCTTCCAAACAGAAAGCACACATTTCGTGAGTGGCTTTTGGAGCCACATTGGCAAGAACCGAAATCACACCGACCGAACCGATCGACATCATCGGAACAATCAAATCATCGTTGCCCGAAAACATTAAGAAATCATCGGAAAGCAGACAGGCAACCGCACTGGCATAACTCATATTTCCGCTTGCTTCTTTGATTCCGATGATGTTCGGATGATCTTTTAATTCCTTTAAAACAGAAATCGGAATCGACATGCCCGTTCTAGACGGAACATTGTATAAAATAATCGGACAGGACGAAGCATTGGCGATGGCTTTAAAATGCTGAATCAATCCTGATGCGTTGGTTTTGTTATAGTACGGGGTAATCGTCAGTAAATAATCCGCCCCCAGTGCGGAAAACCGTTTGGCAAGCGCAACAGCCTTGCTTGTGTCATTAGAGCCGGCTCCGACGATCAAAGGAATTTTTCCGGCCAGTTTTTTTACCGCCAACCGGACCATTTCTTCTTGTTCTTCGATCGTAAGCGTCGTTGCTTCACCCGTTGTTCCAAGCAGGACAATACCGTCTGTCTGATGAGAAAGATGATAGTCCAATAATTCTTCAAGCACTGTGTAATTCACACGACCGTCTTCTAAAAACGGCGTTACCAGAGCCACCAAACTCCCTTTTAACGTTTTCATTTTATACTTCCCTTTCAATCAATTCTTCCAACGTCTGTCTTCGTACAACCAATCGATCGGTGCCGTCTTCTAAAAAGACAACGGCCGGAAGACAGATCTTATTGTAATTGCTGCTCATCGAATACCCGTAAGCTCCGGTGGTATTCATCAACAATAAATCGCCCGGTAATGCCGGCGGTAACAGACAGTTTTCGATTAAAATATCGCCGCTTTCACAACATTTACCGGCAATTGTGACCAAACGATTCTTAAAAGAATCCTCTTTTCCCAAAATACGACATTCGTATTGAGCCTGATATAAAGCCGGTCGAATGTTATCCGTCATGCCTCCATCGACAAAATAATACAGTTTGTTCGGCGTTTGTTTTTGAAATCCGATGGTATAAAGCGTACTTCCCGCTTCCGCTACGATGCTTCTTCCCGGTTCAATGCATAACTTCTTTAAAACGATCGCCTCCTGTTTTAAAAGGCGTTCCGTCGTTTCGATCAAATGCGTTGCCACATCCTGCAAAGAAACCGGATGATCGGCTTTGGTATACGTAACACCGAACCCGCCGCCGATGTTCAAAACCAGCGGTTGATTGTAATCCCGGCAAATGGCAATCAGCTTTTCAATCGCGGCATCAAACGGACGAAGATCGAAAATCTGAGAACCGATGTGCGAATGGAAACCGTCAAAATCCAAATACGGCGATTCAAGCAGCACCTCCTCCATCCTCTTAAATTCCTCAGAATGGTAAGCAACACCGAATTTCGAATCGATATGCGCCGTAACAATGTATTGATGCGTGTGCGCCTCGATACCGAGATTCAAACGAATTAAAACATTTACCTTTTTTTTCAGTTCCGAACTGATATCGGCAAGCCGTTTTAATTCCATCTCATTATCGACGATAATGGTACCGACACCTTTTTCCACTGCATAACGCAATTCTTCTTCTGTTTTATTGTTTCCGTGAAAATAAATATGATGAAAATCAAACCCGACTTGTTCCGCCGTATAAAGTTCCCCCAATGATACGACATCCAACGAAAGCCCTCTTTCTTGAACCAATTGTATCATTGCTTTAACGGAAAATGCTTTGGAAGCATACAAAATCTCCGTATCGAACAGTTTGGAAACAAAATGTTTTTTTAAACTGTCCATTCTGGATTTTAATTCCCGGACATCGTATAAAAAAAGCGGTGTTTGATAACGGTCTTTTAAATATTGTCCCTGTTCTTTTGTCAGTTTCATGTCTTCCTCCAAAAAAAAACGCCCCTTTTAAGAGGACGATATCATTTGATCATTTACTAGCGCCTCTACATCCCTGTAGGAGTGGTATAAGTATTTCCCATACCCCCATGGACCGTCTATGCCTAAACGACCATTCGGCAATGATTGCCTTTCGCTTATTTCCTCAAATGCCTTCTCCATAAGTTACTCATCTGCATTGCTACCTCTATTTTTATAACGTGTCTATTATACCATAAAACATTTGTTTTGTCTATGATTTTACTTTTTTATCCAAAAAGTTATAATTAACTTTTAATAAAATCTTAATGATTAACTTATGATTAGTTCCTAAAACAATAAAGGGAATTATAAGAGGATGTATCCCCTTATGTAAAAGAAAGAAAAAAAGAAAGGAAGGAATAACCCCTAGGGTTTCGCGGCTTTTGTTTTATAATCTTTTTAAGAGGTGAGACAAATGAAGCGCGTAGATTTAAATATGAAAGAGAAAACAATTTATGAAATAATAAAAAAATTAGCAGATAAAAATGGCAATAAAAAACGGGCGGCAATTCGATTAGGATGTACAGAAAGATATGTCAACATACTAATCCACAAGTATAAAACGGAAGGTAAAGCAGGATTCATCCATAAAAATACCGGTAGAAAACCAGCTACTACTATTCCTGATGTGACAAGGGAAAAAATCATTAATTTATACAAGGAAAAATACTTTGATTATAATTGGTCTCATTTTTGTGAGAAACTAAATGAAGATAACGGTATTTCCATAACTTATACCCCATTAAGAAACATATTAACCAAAGCAGGCTATATTTCTCCACTATGTAATCAATCTACTAGAAAGGCCAAGCGTAAAGAACTTGAAGAAAAAAAGATTCTTACTGAAGTAGATAAGAACCTAATTATTGATGATCTTTTATTAAGCAGTGACAAAGCCCATCCTAGAAAGCCCAGAGCTAAATATTTTGGTGAATTAATTCAAATGGATTCAGGTCTCTTTTGGTTTAACAAGATCTATTCCACATTACATTTGGCTGTAGATG